>Ga0207747_1000059_pt1 | contig 116485 bp, 116 predicted proteins | sample HigsolmetaGSP11D_FD_184839 | JGI IMG/M metagenome (GOLD analysis project Ga0207747, IMG submission 184839) | High solid enriched microbial communities from the Joint BioEnergy Institute, USA - SP1-1-D (SPAdes) | ecosystem: Engineered > Bioreactor > SSF (Solid state fermentation) > Aerobic >... | reverse complement strand
CGGCCGCCGGAACGCGAACCGGATCGCATCCGCCGACATCGCGAACAACCCACCGACCGCCTGCATCGGCTTGCTGCCACGGCCGAGACTGATCCCGCTGGACCACCGGTCCGGTCCGCTACCGGCCATCGGCACCCGGTCCTTCCAGGATCGTCACCGCGGCGACGGCGGTCGGGCCTCCGATGTTGTGCGCCAGTCCGATTCGCGCTCCGTCCACCTGGTTACAGGCCTCGCCGCGGAGTTGGGCGAACAGTTCCACGCACTGGGCGACGCCGGTGGCGCCGGGTGGGTGGCCCTTGGCCTTGAGGCCTCCGCTGGGGTTCACCGGTAGCCCTCCACCGACACTGGTCACCTCCGCCTCGATGAGTTTGTGGGCTCCGAATCGATCTGCAAACCCCAAGTCTTCATAACTGATCAGCTCTATGCCCGTGAAGAAATCGTGAACTTCGGCCACATCGATATCGGCCGGCGTCAGCCCGGCCATGCCGAAGGCCTGCCTGGCCGCGCGCACGGTGGCCGGGAAGGTGGTCATGTCGGACTTGTGCTGGTGCATCACCGAGTCCAGGCCCACCCCGACGCCGCGGATCCACACCGGCCGGTCGGTGAACCGGTCCACCACGTCCTCGGCGGCCAGCACCAGCGCGGCCGCGCCGTCGCTCTGCGGCGCGCAGTCGTAGACCGTGAACGGGGTGACCACCACCGGGGCGTCGAGCACCTGCTCGACGGTGATCTCGAACCGTAACCGCGCCTTGGGATTCGTCACGCCGTGCCGGTGGTTCTTGACCGCCACCACGGCCAGGTGTTCGCGGGTGGCCGGCGACTCGTGCAGGTAGCGCCGCACGTGCAGGGCGAAGCCGGCCGGCGAGACCAGGCCGAGCGGGTAGTCCCAGGCCATGTCGCGGGTCATGGCCTCCCACTCCCAGAGCATGTCCCGGCTGGTGGTGTCGCGCAGTTTGTCCGCTCCCATCACCAGCACCACGTCGTAGGCGCCGGCGGCGACGGCGTAGAGGGCGTTGCGCACCGCGTCGTTGCCGGAGGCGCAGGAGTTCTCGATCCGGGTCACCGGCAGCTCCGGCAGTCCGAGGCAGTCGGCGAGGATGCCGGACGGGAAGCCGTCGGCGGTGCCCATGCAGCCGAACCAGGCGGCCTGCAGGTCGTGCTTGCCCAGCCCCTTGTCCACGCTCGCGGCGCACTCGGCGAACGCCATCGGCAGCAGGTCCTTGATGCCGAGCGCGAAGTGCTCCCCGAAGGCCGTCATCCCGGCGCCGACGATCGCGACCCGCCTCATGCCGCGCTCCGCCGGGCCGGGATCGCCGGTTCGAACGCGTAGCCATAGTCCGGCACCCCGGACCGGACCGCGATGCGGCGCAGGGTGAGTCGGCCGCGGTCGCCGATCCGCACGGTGCCCGGTTCCGCCCCGGTGACCTTGACCAGGGCCCGCACGTCCACCCCGTCGAGTTCGACGATGACCAGGGTGTAGGGCGTCCTGAGCCCGGGCACCGGCATCTGCACCGTGGTCTCGGTGTAGACGGTGCCGGTGCGCGGCAGCGGCACGAGCTCGTAGTGGGTGTCCAGCCGGCTGTCGTCGCCCACCAGGTAGCGCGGCGGGAAGTGCAGTTCGCCGCTGCCCGGGTACCGGGCGGCCTCCCACCGGGTCTTGGCCTCGAAGGCGCGTTCGTAGGCGGCCAGCGAGATCGGGATCTCGGTGCCGGCCAGGTAGGTGCCCTGCGGCAGCGGCCGGGCCGGCGGCTCGAGGCGTTCGATGCGGGGGACGCCGCCGCTGACGGTCATCCCGGACAGGCTGGCCTGCTCGGCGGCGACCAGCGGACCGGTGAGCCCCTGCTCGACCATCCCGGCCAGCGCGAAGATGCTGGAACTGGCGCCCAGCGTGGGCAGTTCCGGCGGGGTGTCGCGGCACAGCTCGACCGCGCGCTGGTGGTCCACCCCCGCCATCGCGGCCGGGATGTCCAACCAGGCGGCCTCCAGCGAGGCGATCAGGCCGCGTTCGTGCAGCAGCCGGGGATCGCCGTAGTCGTGCACCGTGCCGGTGGCGTTGCGGGTGCGCACCGGCAGGCTGCGCGCCACCCGCGCGGCGGTGCGGACCTGCAGCCCCTGCTGTCCGGTGATCACCGCGCCGGCACCGGCCGGGTCCAGGTCGACGCCGATGACCATGGTGCGCGGCCGCGCCGAGCTGATGGCGTCCAGCGTGGCGGGCGCGCCGCCGAGCCGTTCGTCGACCTCCAGTTCCGGGTCGAGGCCCAGCCCGGCCAGCAGCACCGCGGCGTTGCTGCTCTCCAGCAGCGGCAGGTCCCGGCTGACCAGCACCACCCGCTCCACCGGGGCCCCGGACCGCAGCGCACCCAGCCCGGCCTCGACGGCCAGCGTGATGGCGTCCTCGTCGTCGCCGGGCACCCGGTGGTGCGCCCTGCCCCAGCACGGCAGGTAGGTGCCGATCGATGCGACGTGGGGCATCCGACTCCTTCTGCGGGGTCCTGCGGGGATCTGTTGCGGGGGTTCGGATTCGGGCGTGCGCGCCGACTAGGTCACCGCACCGACGGTCTTGAGCTCGATGATGCGGTCCCAGTCCAGGCCGAGTTCGGCGAGGATGTCGTCGGTCTGCTCGGCGAACCCGGGCGCCGGGCCGGTGCGCGGGGCGGTGACGTCGAACTGCACCGGGTTGGCGACGAGCTCGAGTTCGCCGGCCCGCACCAGGTACTCGTTGGCCCGGATCTGCGGGTCGGCGGCGGCCTGCAGGGTGTCCTGCACCGGTGCCCACGGCCCGGCCAACGTGGCGAACCGTTCGGTCCACTCCGCGAGCGTGCGCTTGGCCATCGCGGTCCGCAGTAGCTCGACCGCGTCGGGGGTGTGCTCGGCGATCGACTCCGCGGTGGCGAACCGCGGATCGTCGATGTAGTCCTGCAGATCCATGTGCCGGCACACGTCGGCCCAGAACTTGGTGGGCTGCATCATCACGAACGAGATGTAGCGGCCGTCGGCGGTGGGATACAGGCCGACCAGCGGGTTGATCGGCGAGCCGTGCACCCCGGGCGGCGGGGTCACCAGCCGCTGGCCGAGGTGGTTGGTGAGTGCGACGGTGTGGCCCATCGCCCACAGCCCGCTGCCGAGCAGCGACACGTCGACCACCGAGGGTTCCCCGGTGCGTTCCCGCTTGAACAGCGCCGCGGCGATCCCGCCGGCGAGGTTGGTGCCGGAGATGGTGTCGCCGTAGGCGGGCCCCGGCGGGCCGATCATCCCCTCGGTGCCCTCCGGGGTGATGGTGGCGGCGGTGCCGGCCCGGCACCAGAACGCGGTCATGTCGTAGCCGCCCTTCTCCGCCTCGGCGCCGCGCGGGCCGAGCGCGCTGCCGCGGGCGTAGATGATCCCCGGGTTCACCGCCCGGATGTCATCGACGTCGATGCCGAACCGCCGGCGGTGCCCCGGCAGGAAGCTGGTGAGGAAGACGTCGGAGCGCCGGGCGAGTTCGAGCAGGATCTCCCGCCCCTCGGGCACCGACATGTCCAGCCCGATGCTGCGCTTGCCGCGGTTGGCGTGCTCGATGTTGGGGTTGGGGTCGCCCTCCACCCGCAGCGGCCCGGTCTGGCGCAGGCCGCGCTGCGGATCGCCGGTCACAGCGTGCTCGACCTTGATGACGTCCGCCCCCCATTCGGCGAGCACCGCACCGGCCGACGGCACGAAGCCGTACATCGCGACCTCCAGGACGCGCACCCCCTCCAGCGGCCTCATGCCTGCGCTCCCGTCACCACCGTGGCGAATGTCTTGCGCTCCAAGAACTCCTCCAGTCCCGCGGTTCCCATTTCCCTGCCGATCCCGGACTGCTTGTAGCCACCGAAGGGGCTGTCCGGGCTGAAGTAGTTGCCACCGTTGATCGACATGGTGCCGGTGCGGATGCGGCGGGCGACCGCCACGGCGCGGTCCTCGCTGCCGAACACCGCGCCGGACAGGCCGTAGATGGAGTTGTTGGCGATCCGGACCGCGTCGTCGTCGTCGGTGTAGGCGATGACCGCCAGCACCGGCCCGAACACCTCCTCCTGGGCGATCTCGCTGTCCGGGTCCACGTCGGTCAGCAGCGTCGGGGTGTAGAAGAAGCCGGGGTCGACCTTCTGCCCGCCGGTGACCAGGGTGGCGCCGGCGGCCACCGCGCGCTTGACCATGCCGTCGACCTTGTCCCGCTGCCGCTCGCTGATCAGCGGTCCCATATAGGTTTTCGGGTCCGCCGGGTCGCCGTAGCGGACCAGGCCGAAGTTGTTCCGGACGCGTTCGACGATCTCGTCGTGGTGACGGCGCGGCACCAGCAGCCGTGAGGTGAGCGCGCAGCCCTGGCCGGCGTGGGTGACCATCGAGAACGCGGTGAACAGGGCGGCGGTGTCGAAGTCCGCGTCGTCGAGCACGATGGCCGCGGACTTGCCGCCGAGTTCCAGGAACACCCGCTTGACGGTGTCGGAGGCGGCGGCCATGATGCGCCGCCCGGTGGCGGTGGAGCCGGTGAAGGTGATCATGTCCACGTCCGGGCTGCGGGTGAGCACCTCCCCCACCTCGGGATCGGCCCCGCTGATCACGTTGACCACCCCGGGCGGGATGTCGGTGTGCTCGTTGATCAGCTCGCCGAGCGCGAGCGTGACCAGCGGGGTGTCCGGTGCGGCCTTGAGCACCACGGTGCAGCCGGCGGCCAGCGCGGGGCCGAGCTTGGCCAGCGCCAGCTGGTTGGGGTAGTTGTAGGCGATGATCGCCGCCACCACTCCGGCGGCCTCCTTCTCCACCCAGCGGCGGTGCTGGGCGCCGCGGCTCTCGATCAGCCCGAGGTCCTCGCGTAACGGGTAGGTCTTCAGCAGATCGGCGTAGTAGCGCACGATCTCGATCGGCTGGTCCAGCTGCGCCCCCTGGCACAGCGCCTCGGTGGCGCCCACCTCGGCGATGGTCAGCCGGGCCAGTTCGTCGCGGTGGGCGCGCAGCGCGTTGTAGAGCTGCTCCAGGCAGCGGATGCGCAGGGCGACGTCGGTGGACCAGGCGGTCTCGTCGAAGGCGCGCCGCGCGGCGGCCACGGCGGCCCGGGCGTCGTCGACGGTGGCGTCGGGAGCGTGGCCGAGCACGGCGCCGGTCGCCGGGTTGAGCGACGGGAAGGTGCGGGATCCGTCGTGGAGCCGGCCGTCGATGAGCAGTCGCCGGTCGGGTCGGCGCCGCGGCTGCGCGGGTGCCTGCCCGTCACCGGTGACCGTCGGCGAGTGCTGCATCATTCCCCCGAGTGTGATGGAAATTTCATTCTCCTGTGCGGCGAATCCTACATTCATCACCGCCGACTTCAAGGGTGACCGGAGATGCTCGTCAACGCGCCGAATTCGGTTCCCGCCGGGCGGGGTCGACGGTTCGCGGGATCGGCCGATCGCTTGCAGAACCGATCCACGCGAGAGTACGGTTCTCATATTCGACAAGGGAGATTCTTGGAGTCCGGATCGAGATGACGCACCGCACCGAGCCCGTCCGGGAGGTCAGGCCGTGAAGAACGCCGTCGTGACCGGGGGCGGATCGGGCATCGGCGCGGCGGTGGCCGCGCGCCTGCGCGCCGACGGCTACCACGTCGCCACCATCGATCTGCGACCGTCCGACGACGAGTTCGGCTACGTCGCCGACGTGACCGACCGCGCACAGGTCGACGCCGCCCTGGACGCCGTCCGCAGCCGGCTCGGCCCGGTCACCGTTCTGGTCAACGCCGCCGGCCTGGACCTGTTCAAGCGGTTCACCGACATCACGTTCGAGGACTGGCTGCACATCATCGACGTCAACCTGCACGGCGTCTTCCACTGCACCCAGGCGGTGCTGCCGGACATGATCGAGGCCGGCTGGGGACGCATCGTCAACATCTCCTCGTCGAGCACCCACTCCGGCGCGCCGTACATGGCGGCCTACGTGGCGGCCAAGTCCGCGGTCAACGGGCTGACCAAGACGCTGGCGCTGGAGTACGGGCCGTTCGGGATCACCGTCAACGCGGTGCCGCCCGGCTTCATCGACACCCCGATGCTGCGGGCCGCCGCCGAGCGCGGCTACCTCGGCGACATCCGGAAGACGATCGAGGCCACCCCGGTGCGCCGCATGGGCCGCCCCGAGGACATCGCCGCCACCTGCGCGTTCCTCGTCTCCGAGGAGGCCGGTTACATCACCGGCCAGATCATCGGCGTCAACGGCGGCCGCAACACCTGACACACGACTTCACCGGCTCCGGCAGCTACCGAGGAAAGGACAGGCAGTGGGACGCGTTGAGGGCAAGGTCGCATTCATCACCGGCGCCGCGCGCGGGCAGGGACGCAGCCACGCGGTGCGTCTCGCCGAGGAGGGCGCCGACATCATCGCGGTCGACATCTGTGCCGACATCGACACCATCGGCTACCCCCTGGCCCGGCCCGAGGACCTCGACGAGACGGCGCGACTGGTGGAGAAGACCGGCCGCAACATCGTCACCGCCCAGGCCGACGTGCGGGATGCCAACGCGCTGCAGAAGGCGCTCGGGGAAGGCCTGTCCCAGTTCGGCAAACTCGACATCGTGGTGGCCCAGGCCGGCATCGCCGGCATGAAGGGCCGGCCGCCGATGCAGGCCTGGACCGACGTCATCAACACCAACCTGGTCGGCACCCTCAACGCCATCCAGGTCGCGCTGCCGCACCTGCGCGAGGGCGCCTCGATCATCGCGACCGCCTCGGCCGCCGCGCTGATGGACGCGCACAACAAGCCGAACCCCGGCGCCGACCCGGGCGGGATGGCCTACATGGTGTCCAAGCGGATGATCGCCCAGTACGTGCACGACCTGGCCACCGAGCTGGCGGTGCGCGGCATCCGCGCCAACGTGATCCACCCGACCAACTGCAACACCGACATGCTGCAGAGCGAGCCGATGTACCGCTCGTTCCGGCCGGACCTCGAACACCCCACCCGGGAGGACGCCGAACCGGTCTTCGGGGTGCAGCAGGCGATGCCGATCCCCTACGTCGAACCGGAGGACATCAGCAACGCGGTGCTGTGGCTGGCCTCCGACGAGTCCCGGTACGTCACCGGCATGCAGTTGCGCGTGGACGCCGGCGGCTACCTCAAGTGGTACGACTACCACGTGTGAGCGACAGGAGATGACCGTGCGGGTACGGGTAGACCAGCAACGCTGCCAGGGCCACACACTCTGCGCGATGATCGCGCCGAATTCCTTCGAACTCAGCGACATCGACGGCACCTCGTCGCCGGTGTCGGAGGTCGTCCCGCCCGAGTACGAGAAGGCGGTGCGGGAGGCCGCACAGTCCTGCCCGGAGCAGGCCATCCACATCGAGGCCGATGCGGACGGGCTCTCCGAACCCGAGAAGGCAAGGGAGACAACGCCTTGAGCGTCGAAGAGGTCGTCACCGAGGAGGATCGCAAGCGCAACCGGTACCACTTCGACCGGCACACCCCGGAGTACCGGCTGCAATTCGAGCGGATCACCGAGGAGATGCACGCCAAGTGCCCGATCGCCTGGAGCGACACCTACGGCGGGCACTGGGTGGCGGCGAGCAGCAGTGCGGTGTTCGAACTGGCCCGCTGCCCCGCGGTGAGCAACCACCACGACATCACCGGCGAGACGCCGTTCCAGGGCATCACCATCCCGAAGGCCAGCCGCGCCACCGTCACCCGCGGCGGCATCCTGGAGATGGACGAGCCCGAGCACAGCATCTACCGCAGCGCGCTCAACCCGTACCTGTCGCCGGCGGCGGTCAAGCGCTGGGAGCCGTTCATCGACGAGATCACCCGGGCGGCGATCGACGAGAGGATCGAGACCGGCCGCATCGACTTCGTCGACGACCTGGCCAACGTGGTGCCGGCGGTGTTCACGCTGGCGATGATGGGCATCCCGCTCAAGAAGTGGCGGCTCTACAGCGAGCCCACCCACGCCTCGGTCTACACCCCGGAGCACTCGCCGGAGCGCGAGAAGGTCAACCAGATGCACCGGGAGATGGGCATCGACCTGATCAACAACATGATGGAGATCCGGGAGAACCCCCGCCCGGGTCTGGTCAACGCCCTGCTGCAGCTGCGCATCGACGGCGAGCCGGCGCCGGATCTGGAGATCCTGGGCAACCTCGGGCTGATCATCGGCGGCGGGTTCGACACCACCACCGCGCTCACCGCCCACGCGCTGGAGTGGCTCGGCGCGCACCCCGACCAGCGCGAGCGGCTGTCGCGCGAACGCGACACCCTGCTCAACCCGGCCACCGAGGAGTTCCTGCGCTACTTCACCCCCGCCCCCGGCGACGGCCGCACCTTCGCCGAGGACGTGGAGGTCGAGGGCCAGCTGTTCAAGAAGTACGAGCGGCTGTGGCTGTCCTGGGCGATGGCCAACCGGGACCCGGCGGTGTTCGAGCGGCCCAACGAGCTCATCCTGGACCGTAAAGGCAACCGGCACTTCAGCTTCGGCATCGGCGTGCACCGGTGCGTGGGGTCCAACGTGGCGCGCACGCTGTTCAAGTCGATGCTGACCGCGGTGCTGGACCGGATGCCGGACTACGTGTGCGACCCGGAGGGCACCGTGCACTACGAGACCATCGGGGTGATCCAGGGCATGCAGCACCTGCCGGCCACCTTCACCCCGGGCCGCCGGCTCGGCCCCCGCCTGGACGAGACGCTCGAGCAGCTGCAGCGCATCTGCGACGAGCAGGAACTGGCCCGGCCGATCACCGAGCGCAAGGAGCCCGCCGTCATCGACTACCGCTGACGGCGCACTCCCCGGCGACGAGCGTGAGCCCGTGGCGGAGAATTCGCGGGTTTCTCCGCCACGGGCTCACGTTCGTGTGCTAGCGCCTTGGCAGGCCGAGCACCTGGGTGGCGATGATGTTGCGCTGGATCTCCGAGGTGCCGCCGGCGATGGTGCCGGAGAAGCTGCGGGCGTACCGCTCGAACCAGCTGGCGAAGTAGTGGTCAAGGTTCATGTGCGCGTACGGCCCGCTCATCGCCGGGTGCACCAGCCCGTCCGGGCCGGCGGCGTGCAGAGCGAGCTCGGCGACGCGCAGTTCGGCCTCCGACCCGAGCAGCTTGGCCACCGAGACCGAGGCGGTGTCCAGCTCGCCGCGGGCTGCGCGGGCGATGCCGGCCGAGCCGATCAACCGCAGCGCGTACAGGTCCATGATCGCGCCGGCGTACTGGTCGCGCTGCGGCTCGGTGCGCGGCGTGAAGTCGGTGATCAGGTTGTCGATGCGGTCGGCGAACCCCAGCCACATCATCGTGCGCTCGTGGCCGAGCGAGCCGTTGGCCACCTTCCAGCCCCCGTTGAGCGGGCCGACAAGGTGCTCGGCGGGCACCCGCACGTCGGTGAAGAACACCTCGTTGAAGTCGAGGTTGTCCCGGCCGCAGATGTCCGGGAACGGCCGGCGCACCACCCCGGGCAGGTCGGTCGGGATGATCAGCGCGCTGATGCCCTTGTGTTTGGGCGCGTCCGGGTCGGTGCGCACGAAGGTGAGCAGGAAGTCGGCGTCGTGGGCACCGGAGGTCCACACCTTCTGCCCGTTGACGACGAAGTGGTCGCCGCGCAGCTCCGCACGGGTGCGCAGGGAGGCCAGATCCGAGCCGGCGCCGGGCTCGCTCATCCCCAGCGAGGCGGTCATCTCGGCGCGCAGCACCGGCACCGCCCAGCGGTGTTTCTGCTCCTCGGTGCCGAAGGTCAGCAGCGAGGCGGCGACGATGTTCACCCCCTGCGGGTTGAAGCTGTGGTAGATCCGCCGCCGGCACAGTTCCTCGAGGTGCACGAACTGCTGCAGCACCGTCGCGTTGCGGCCGCCGAACTCCGGGGGCTGGCCGGGCAGGAGCCAGCCGTTGTCGAACAGCTTGCGCTGCCAGTCGCGCGCCCACTGCGGCATGTGCGAGACCGAGCGCGGCCGCTGCAGCGTCTCGGCCTCGGAGGGCAGGTTCTGCTCGAGGAACGCGATGAACTCCGCGCGGAACCGTTCGGTCTCGGCATCGAATGTCAGCTGCATCTACTGCTTCCCGTACTCCTCGACGACCACGGCCCGGTGCTCGGCGGCCCCGCCGAGCATGAGCTCGCCGGCCTTGGCCCGCTTCAGTGCGAACTGCAGGTCGTTCTCCCAGGTGAACCCCATTGCGCCGAACATCTGCAGGCCGTGCCGGAACACCAGCGCCTGGCACTCGCCGGCCGAGGCCTTGGCCATCGCCGCCGCCAGCCGCCGCCGGGGGTCGTCGGCGGCGATGGTGAGCGCGGCGAAGTACGAAAGCGCCCGCGCCCGTTCGATCGCCACGTGCATGTCGGCGGCCTTGTGCTGAATGGCCTGGAAGGATCCGATCGGCACACCGAACTGGTGGCGCTGTTTGACGTGTTCGAGCGCGAGGTCCAGAATCCGCCGGCACGCCCCGACCATGTGCACGGCCATCCCGGTCAGCGCGACGTGGCGGGCCTTCTCGACGTCGACGTGCAGTCGCTCGGTATCGGCCACGCGCACCCCGGACAGCGACACGTCGGCGACGTGCAGCACCGGGTCGAACACCTCGCTGCGGCGGATCGCGGCCTCGGCGGCGTCGACCAGGAACACCCCGGCGGCGGTGACCACCGCCAGCCGCTCGGCGCGGTCGGCGTCGAGCACGTGCCGGGCGGTGCCGTCGAGCACCCAGCCGGTGGCGTCGCGCCGGGCGGTCACCCCGTCGTAGACGGCCGCGCCGGCCGACTGCGGGTCGAAGCGCTCGCCGACCAGCGGGGCGAACTGCGACATGGTCGCCAGGTACGGAGTGGGGTCGGTGGCCCGGCCGAGCTCCTCGAGCACGATCGCGAGCTCTACGGCGTTCTCGGCGTCGGCGAGCTCGGTCCAGCCGGCATCGACCCAGACCTTCCACAGCGGCGTGGCGTCGGCCCCGCCCTCGGCGATGCCGCGCACCAGCGACGCGGGGCACTGCCGGGTGACGGCCTCACGCACCGTCTCCTGCCAGAGCCGCTGATCGGCATCGAACTCAAGTAGCATCCGCTGCCTCCTGGCCGTCGGTTTGGTTGAGAATATCATTCTCATTACTCGCAGTGCGCCTTCTCCTAGCTCAGCTAGCCAAACCTGCCGGGCATCGCGCCGAACAGGGCCGACCGGCGGCGAAGAAATGAGAACATTGTTCTTGCAGTCGAAGAACAACGATCTACACTGGCCCTGGGACCGGCACACCCCGCCGGTGAGGTGAAGGACGGTCGACGTGATGGAACACCGCGACGGGTCCCGCACACCCGTCATCGACGCGAGCGTGCACATCTTCTGCAAGTCCAACAAGGACCTGCGGAACAACTTCCTGCGCGAACCGTTCCGTAGCCGCGGATTCCCGGACTACGACATGAACTGGTACGGGGCGCCGGGCGGTGAGTACGCACCGGGCACCACCGGCCCGGACGGCCAGTACCCCGGCTCGGACCCCGACCTCGTCGGCGGGGTGCTGTTCGAGGAGCGCGGCGTCGACGTCGCGGTGCTGCACCCGATGACCCGCGGCATCATGCCCGACCGCCACCTCGGGACGGCGCTGGCGTCGGCCCACAACGAGATGATGGTGACCCGCTGGCTGGACCACGACAGCTACGGTTCGCGGTTCCGCGGCACGCTGCGGGTCAACCCCGACGACATCGCCGGCGCGCTGCGCGAGATCGAGCGCTACCGCGACCATCCGCAGATCGTGCAGATCGGCATTCCGCTGCAGTCCCGCGAGCTCTACGGCAAGCCGCAGTTCTGGCCGCTGTGGGAAGCCGCCGCCGACGCCGGGCTACCGGTGGCGGTGCACATCGAGGTCGGCGCCGGGGTGGCGTTCCCACCCACCCCGTCCGGGCGTACCCGCACCTACGAGCAGTACCTCGGCTTCATGGCGCTCAACTACATCTACCACCTGATGAACATGATCGCCGAGGGCGTGTTCGAGCGGTTCGCCACGCTGAGGTTCGTCTGGGCCGAGGGTGCGGCCGATTTCGTCACCCCGTTCATCTGGCGGATGGACTGCTTCGGCCGCCCGCACCTGGAGCAGACGCCCTGGGCGCCCCGCATCCCCAGCGACTACCTGCCCGGACACGTGTACTTCGTGCGCGGCCTGTTCGACGGGCCGGGGGATGTCGAGTTCGCCGGGGAGTGGCTGGGTTTCACCGGCAAGGACCGGATGGTGATGTTCGGCTCGAGCTATCCGCACTGGCACTGCAACGACCTGTCGGACATCCCGGGCGCATACACCGCCGAGCAGCGCGACCGGCTGTGCTGGCGCAACGCCGCCGAGCTGTACGGCATCGACATCCCGGCCGTGGCAGCGGCGCACTAGGACACCGACAAGGGAGCCCACGATGACCGTGACCACCAATCCCCGAGTGCCGGCCGCCGAGCGGATCGCGGTGCGCTGCGTCGACTCCGACGTGCATCCGGTGCCCAAGCGGGGCCAGCTCGTCGACTACATCCCCGAACCGTGGCGCAGCAGGTACTTCCTGAGCCACCAGGTCGGCGAGCAGATCTACTACGACGCACCCGACTACGCGCACTCCTACGCGATGCGCGTCGACTCCTTCCCGCCGGATGGCGAGTTCGCCTGCAGCGACCCTGATTTCGCCTTCAAACAGCTGATCATGGAGGCCGGTTCCGACATCGCGATCCTGGAACCCACGCACGGTGAGATGCGGCTCCCGGAGGCCACCGCGGCGATGTGCACCGCGACCAACGAGTGGTTGGCCAACCACTGGCTGGACAGCCACAACAACTGGCACCAGCGCTGGCGCGGGTCGATCTGCGTGGCGATCGAGGACCCAGACTCGGCGGTGCGCGAGATCGAGAAGTGGGCCGGCCACCCCTACATGGCGCAGATCCTGATCAAAGCCGAGCCCCGGCCGTCCTGGGGCGACCCGAAGTACGACCCGATCTGGGCGGCGGCGACCAGGCACGACATCCCGGTCAGCTGCCACCTGTCCCGGGGCGAGTTCGAGAACCTGCCGATCCCGCCGGTCGGGCTACCCAGCTACAACCACGACTTCATGGTCACCTACTCGCTGCTGGCCAACAACCAGATCATGAGCCTGATCTTCGACGGGGTGTTCGACCGCTTCCCCACCCTGCGGATCATCTTCGTCGAGCACGCCTTCACCTGGATCCTGCCGCTGATGTGGCGGATGGACGCCATCTACGAGCGGCGCCGGTCCTGGCTGGACATCAAGCGCAAACCCAGCGAATACGTCAAGGACCACATCAAGTTCACCACCCAGCCGCTGGACTACCCGGAGGACAAGACCGAACTCACCCGCGCGCTGGAGTGGATGGAGTGCGAGAAGATCCTGCTGTTCAGTTCGGACTACCCGCACTGGACGTTCGACGACCCGCGCTGGCTGGTCAAGCACCTGCCCGAGCACGCGCGGGAGGCGGTCATGTTCCGCAACGGGATCGAGACCTACAAGCTGCCGGAGACCGTTCCGGTCCTCGAGGGACAGGTGCGGGTGTTCTAGATGACCGTGCACGAACAGCGTCCCCGACTCGCGCAGGGACGGGAACACGTCGTCGCCACCGTTGACGAGATCCCGCCGGGCACCCACAAGGTGGTGCCGATCGGCCGGCACGGGGTGGGCGTCTACAACGTCAACGGCACCTTCTACGCGATCGCCAACTACTGCCCGCACGAGGGCGGCCCGCTGTGCTCCGGCCGGGCCCGCGGCCGCACGATCGTCGACGAGAACGTGCCCGGCGACGCGGTGATGGTCCGCGACCAGGAGTACATCTACTGCCCGTGGCACCAGTGGGGGTTCGAGCTGGCCACCGGGACCACCGCGGTCAAACCGGAGTGGAGCATCCGCACCTACCCGGTCCGGGTGGTGGGCAACGAGGTGCGGGTCACCGCGTGAGGGACGGACTGTGACGACGACGACCGGAAACCGCACCGTCGAGGTCAACGGCGGCAACGTGGTGTACGAGATCCTGGGCGACAGCGGCGATTTCATCGTGCTCACCCCGGGCGGGCGGTTCAGCAAGGACATCCCCGGCCTGCGTCCGCTGGCCGAGGCGCTGGTCGCCGGCGGCTACCGGGTGCTGCTGTGGGACCGGCCCAACTGCGGCGCCTCGGACGTGCAGTTCTACGGCGAGAGCGAATCGCACATGCGCGCCGAGACGCTGCACGGGCTGCTCGACGCGCTCGGCATCGGGCCGTGCGTGATCGCCGGCGGCTCGGGCGGCGCCCGCGACTCGATGCTGTTCACCATGCTCTACCCGCAACGGGTCACCAAGCTGGTGGTGTGGAACATCGTCGGCGGGGTGTACGGCACCTTCATACTCGGCGGCCACTACGTGATCCCGAGCATCCTCGCGGTGCGCGGGCTGGGCATCGAGGGCCTGCTCAACGTGGCGGAGTGGAAGGAACGCATCGCCGCCAACCCGGACAACGAGCGGCGCATCCGGAGCCTGGACGCCGACGAGTTCCTGCGGGTGATGCGGCGCTGGCTCAACGCGTTCGTGCCCAAACCGGGTCAGACCATCCCCGGGGTACCCGACGAGATGTTCGACAACATCACCGTGCCCACGCTGATCATCCGCGGCGGCGAGAACGACTGGGACCACCCCAAGCGCACCTCGCTGGAGGTGCACTGCCTGATCCGGGGATCCACCCTGATCGACCCGCCGTGGCCGGAGGACGCCTGGGAGCGCGCCGGCGAGCGGATGGCCCGCACCGGCGAGTTCTGCCTGTTCGACACCTGGGTGCAGGCCGCCCCGGCGATCCTGGAGTTCCTGGACCGGTCATGACGGGCTCAGACGGCGTGGATGTGCACCTCGCAGTTGAGCGAGGCCTCCAGCGCGGTGTGGATCCGACTCTCCGGCACCCGCCGCAGGTCCTCCCGGCGCAGTCGCACGTGCACGATGTCCCAGCCGTCCTCGCCGGGCTGCCGCTCGATCTCGCCCCGCAGGCCGAAGGCGGCCAGCACGCCGTGCGCGTCGTCGTCGGTGCCCCGGCTGACGTAGGTGACCACCCCGGGCACCGGGGTCACGTCGAACGCCTTGGCGCACAGTCTCATCGCCGTCTCCGTCAGGGCGTCGGGGTCGTCGCCGGTCAGCAGCACCTCGACCTCGCGGCGGTGCGGCGGCTGGGCCGCCAGGTCGGCGTCCACCACCTCCGCACCCAGCTCGGCGGCCAGTTCGCACAGCCGCCGCATGCCCGCCGCGAGCCGTTCGGCCGACAGCGTCCCCGCCGTATCCACCCCGACCCGGACCACCGCAGTTCTCATGTCCGTCAGCCTATCCGCGGGCAGGAAGTGACACAGCCATGAATCCCACGACCGCAACGGATCTCACCGTCGCCGCCTGGCCGGGGTGTCCGCCGCGCCTGCTGCGGACCGACGGCGGGGTGGAGGACCACGCCGATTACGCCGGCGCGGGCGGGTACCGTCCGCTCGCCGACCCGGACGCGCTGTGGCGGCAGGTGCGGGACTGCCGGGTGCGCGGCCGCGGCGGGGCGGCGTTCCCGCTGGCGACCAAGCTGGCTTCGGTGCGCGACAACGCCGCTGCCGCCGGCGGTGCCGTGGTGGTGGCCAACGGCGAGGAGGGCGAGCCGACCTCGATCAAGGACCGCTGGCTGCTGCGGCACCGCCCGCACCTGGTCCTCGACGGGCTGCGGCTGGCGGCCCGGATCGTCGGCGCCGCCCGCGGCTGCGTCTACGTCTCGGATCCGGCCGCGGCCGCGGCGGTGCACACCGCCCTGGACCAACTCGGCGGCGCGCCGGACGGACTCCCGGTGCGGGTCGTCCGCGTCGAGTCGGGCTACGTGGCCGGTGAGGAGACCGCGGCGGTGCGGGCGATCGACGGCGGGCCGGCCAAACCCACCGACAAGCCGCCGCGGCCGTTCGAGTCCGGGGTGGCGGGTCTGCCCACCCTGGTCTCCAACGTCGAGACCCTGGCCCAGCTGGCCTGGTTGCACAGCCACGGCGCCGAGGCGTTCCGGTCGGTGGGCACCGACGCCGCACCGGGCACCTTCCTGGCCACCGTCACCGGCGCGGGCCGTCCCCCGGCGCTCTACGAGATCCCCTACGGCGCACCGTTCGCCGAGTTGCTCGCGGTGCACGGGGTGGCGGCCGAACGGGTGTCCGGCGCACTGGCCGGTGGGTACTTCGCCGGGCTGCTCGACACCGCCGTGCTGGGCGCGACGCTGGACCACGAGTCGTTGCAAGGCCTGGGCAGCGGGCTGGGCTGCGGGGCAATCTCGCTACTGACCGACGAGTGCCCGGTGGCGGTGGCCGCGGCGGTGATGGCCTACTTCGACCGGTCCAACGCCGGGCAGTGCGGGTCGTGCTTCAACGGCACCGCGGCGATGGCGGCGGTCACCGCGGCGCTGCGCGACGGGGTGGCCACCGACGAGGACGTCGCCCGGCTGCGTCGCTGGTCGCAGGTGCTGCGCGGCCGCGGGGCGTGCGGGACGCTCGACGCCGCCACCAATGTCGCGGCGAGTCTGCTCGACCGGTTCCCGCAGCAGGTCCGGCGTCATCTGGCCGGCGACTGTGCCGACTGCCGGGACGGCGCGTTCCGCGCCGACCGGCCCTACGAGGTGGAGGCGGTAGGCGGTGACTGACGGCGACAAGAAGTTCCGGATCAAACTGGACCGGACCCGCTGCGACGGGTTCGGCATCTGTGCCCGGCACGCGCCCGGGTACTTCTCGCTGGACGACTGGGGCTACGCGTCGCTGATCGGGGACGGGGTGGTGCCCGAACGGGACCGCGCCGCGGTGCTGCGGGCGCTGATGGACTGCCCGGTGCACGCCATCGTCGAGCTCGGCGGGACCCCGGCCGGGCAGACCGACCGGACCGCCCCGGGAGCCGCCCGGTGACCCGGCCGCTGCCCGAGCTCACGCTGGCCAACGAGTTCTTCTGGACCGCCGGCGCCGACGGCGAACTGCGGGTGCAGGAGTGCCGGTCGTGCGCGGCGCTGCTCCACCCGCCCGCGCCGGTGTGCCGCTACTGCCGCGGCCACGACCTCGGCGTGCGGGCGGTGTCGGGCCGGGCCACGCTCATCGGCTTCACCGTCAACCACCGGTTCGGGTTCCCGGACCTGCCGCCGCCGTACGTGGTGGCCCAGGTCGCGCTGGTGGAGGACCCGCGGGTGCGGTTGACCACCAACATCGTCGACTGCGATCCCGACCAGCTGCGGCTGGGCCAGCGGCTGGAGGTGGTGTTCGACAAGATCGAGGACGTCTGGCTGCCGCTGTTCCGCCCCACCGGCGAGACCGAGCTCGACGAGCTGCCCGCCGACGAGATCGCCCCCGGCGACTTCGCCAAACACGTGCGCCCGATGGTGCGCGCCGACAAGTTCGAGGAGCGCTGCGCGATCACCGGGATCGGGGCGTCCCGGCTCGGGCGGCGGCTGATGGTGCCGCCGCTGTCGCTGACCGTGGAGGCCTGCGAGGCCGCGGTCGCCGACGCCGGCCTGACCTTCGCCGATATCGACGGGCTGTCGACCTATCCCGGTCTGGACGTGGCCGGCATGGGCGAGGGCGGGGTGACCGCGCTGGAGGGGGTGCTGGGCCTGCGCCCCACCTGGATCAACGGCGGTATGGACACCTTCGGCCCGGGCGGGTCGGTGATCGCGGCGATGATGGCGGTGGCGACCGGGCTGGCCCGGCACGTGCTGTGCTTCCGCACGCTGTGGGAGGCCACCTACCACGAGCTGCTCAAGCAGGGCCGCGCCGCTCCGCCGGGCGGGCCGCGCACCACGAGCTGGCAGCAGCCGTTCGGGGCGGTGTCGGCCGCGCACACGCTCGCACTCAACGCGCAGCGGCACTTCCACCGCTACGGCACCACCCGCGAGACGCTGGGCTGGATCGCGCTGAACCAGCGCGCCAACGCCGCGCTGAACCCGACCGCGATCTACCGCGACCCGCTGACCATGGAGGACTACCTGGGCGCCCGGATGATCACCACCCCGTTCGGGCTCTACGACTGCGACGTGCCGTGCGACGGCGCGGTGGCGGTGGTGGTGTCGGCGGTGGAGGCGGCCCGCGACCTGCCCCGCAAACCGGTGCTGGTGGAGGCGGTCGGCACCCAGATCATCGAGCGCACCGACTGGGACCAGACCACACTCACCCACGAACCCCAGGTGCTCGGCCAGGCCGCCCACCTGTGGTCGCGGACCACGTTGCGGCCCGGCGATGTCGACGTCGCCGAGCTCTACGACGGATTCACCTTCAACTGCCTGTCCTGGATCGAGGCGCTGGGCTTCTGCGGTATCGGCGAGGCCAAGGACTTCCTCGACGGCGGGCGCAACATCGCCCGTGACGGGGTGCTGCCGCTGAACACCCACGGGGGGCAGCTCTCGCACGGCCGCACCCACGGCATGGGACTCATCCACGAGGCGGTCACCCAGCTGCGCGGCGAGGCCGGGGAGCGCCAGGTGCCGGGTGCCCGGGTGGCGGTGGCCTCCAGCGGCGGGCTGACCCCGTCCGGGGTGCTGCTGCTGCGGGTGGACGAATGACCGCGCCGCAGCCACGGGTGGTTCCGGTCGATCCGGGCACCGGTGGGCCGGTGCCGATGTCGGCGCTGCTGGCCGAGGCCGAGCGGCCGCGCGCGGTGGTCGTCGCGTTGCACGGCGGCGGCACCACCGCGGCCTACTTCGACTGCCCCGGCCATCCCCGGTTGTCGCTGCTGCGGCTCGGCCCGGCCGCCGGCTTCACGGTGCTGGCGCTGGACCGGCCCGGCTACGGCGCGTCCGCGCCCTACCCGGAGGCGATGCAGACCCCCCAGCAGCGGGTGGAACTGGCCTACGGCGCGATCGCGGCGGTGCTCGGCGAACGGCCGTGCGGCGCCGGCATCTTCGTGCTGGCCCACTCCAACGGCTGCGAGCTGGCGGTGCGGCTGGCCGCCGACCCGGCGCGCGGCGCGGACCTGCTCGGCCTGGCGCTCGCCGGAACCGGGCTGCGCTACCGGGACGCGGCCGCCGCGGCGCTGCGCGACGCCGCGCCGGACCGCCGCCCCACCGGGCTGCGGGAGCTGCTGTGGGAGCCGGCCCGGCTGTATCCGCCGGGGGTGGCCGCGAGCCCGGGCACGGGCAGGGCGGGCGCGCGCTACGAGGCGGCGATGGTGGCGGACTGGCCCCGCACCGACTTCCCCGCCCTGGCGCCGCGGGTCCGGGTACCGGTGCTGTTCAGCCGGGCCGAGCACGAGCGGGTCTGGCACAGCGACGAGGCGGCGGCGGCGCGGATCGCCGCGCTGTTCTCGTCCTGCCCGCGGTTCGTCACCGAACAGGTCGCCGACGCCGGCCACAACCTGAGCCTGGGCTGGTCCGCGGCCGCCTACCACCTGCGGGTGCTGGCGTTCGCCGAGGAATGTGTGGTGGCCCGGGTGCACGCCGGGGAACTCGGCGGCGCAACGGAACTCGAAGTGGAGGCAGGGTGATGCGCGTCGGATTCATCGGACTGGGCAGTCAGGGCGCGCCGATGGCGCGCCGGATCGTCGAGGGCGGCTTCCCGACCACGCTGTGGGCGCGGCGGCCGGCGTCGGTGGAGCCGTTCGCCGACACCGGGGCGAAGGTGGCCGGTTCCCCGGCCGAACTGGCCGCCGCCAGCGACCTGGTGTGCCTGTGCGTCGTCGGTGACGACGACGTGCGCGAGGTGCTCTCCGGCGACACCGGGGTGCTGGCCGGGCTGGCCCCGGGCGGGATCGTCGCGATCCACTCCACCATCCACCCGGACACCTGCCGCGAGGTCGCCGAAATCGCTGCCGCGCAGGGTGTCTCGGTGATCGACGCCCCGGTCAGCGGCGGCGGCGGAGCGGCCGAGGCGGGCAACCTTCTGGTGATGGTCGGCGGTGACGCCGCGGTGTTGGAGCGGGTGCGGCCGGTGTTCGCCACCTTCGCGAACCCGATCGTGCACCTCGGCGACCTCGGTGCCGGACAGATCACCAAGCTGCTGAACAACCTGCTGTTCACCGCGAACCTGGCCAACGCCAAAACCGCGCTCGACCTCGGTGCGGCGCTCGGTGTCTCACCGACCAGCCTGGCGGAGGTGATCGGCAACGGGTCGGGCAACAGCTACGCGCTGGGCAGCTTGGCGCGGGTGGGCGGCAGCCTGGACCTGCTCAAGCAGGTGGCCGCCGACCTGTTGCACAAGGACGTCGGCCTGGTGGCCGACATCGCCGAGCGGGCCGGGGTGACGCCGGGCGCGGTGCTCGACGCCGCCGACGCCGCCCTGGTGCTGCTGGAGAAGCCGCGCCGATGAGCCGTATCGGGTTCGTCGGCGCGGGCCGGATGGGCGCGCCGATGGTGCGCCGACTCGTCGAGGCCGGCCACGAGGTGTACGCGCTGGGCCGCACCCCGGACAAGCGGGAGGCGGTCGCCGCGCTGGGCGCGCACCCGGTCGCCGAGGCCGTCGCGGCGGCACGGGACGCCGACGCGGTGCTGGTGTGCGTGTTCACCGACGAACAGGTGCGGCGGGTCTGCCTGGACGACGGGCTGGCGGCGGCCGTGCCGTCCGGATCGGCGCTGGTGCTGCACACCACCGGCAGTCCGCGCACCGCCGAGGCCGTCGCGGCGGCCGCCGAACCGCGCGGGGTGGCCGTGCTCGACGCCCCGGTCAGCGGCGGCCCGCACGACATCGCGGCCGGCCGGGTGACGCTGTTCGTCGGGGGTTCCGACGCGGCGTTCGCCCGGGTCCGCCCGCTGCTGGCGGCCTACGGCGATCCGGTGCTGCACGTCGGCCGGCTCGGCGACGGGCAGCGGGTCAAGCTGGTGAACAACACCATGTTCGCCGCGCAGATCGGGCTGGTCGCCGCCGGGCTGCGGCTCGGCGAGCGGCTGGGCCTGGACGAGGCGACGCTGCTGGAGGCCCTGCCGCAGGGCAGTGCGGCCAGCCGGGCACTGACGTCCATCGCGATGGCCGGCTCGGCGGCGGCGTTCATGGGCGCGGTCGCCGAGTTCATCGGCAAGGACGTCGAGGTGGTGCGCCGCACCGCGGCCGAGTTGGGCACCGACCTGGGGGTGCTGGACGCCCTCGTCGACGCCGCGCGACCCGGCGGCCGGCACCCCGCTTGATCCACAAAGCGGTTGCGAAATCACCTGTTTCGCGCGCACCCGACAACCCAACTGATACCGTTACAGTAGGTTCGACCTGCATCCCGCCCGCCGCGGAGGAGGAATCCATGACCAAGCCCCGGGTGAAGTTCGATCCGTATTCGGAGGAGTTCTTCGACAATCCGTTCGGGATCTACCGGCGGCTGCGCGACGAGGCCCCGATCTACTACGACGAGGAGGAGGACTTCTACGCGCTGTCGCGGCACGAGGACGTCGCCGCCGCGCTCAAGGACCACGAGTCGTTCTCCTCGTCGCGCGGCTGCGACCTGGCCATGGTGCGCTCCGGGGAGGTGCCGCAGAAGTCCATCATCTTCATGGACCCGCCCGAGCACCGGCACATGCGCAGCCTGCTCAACAAGGCGTTCACCCCGCGGGCGGTGCAGTCGCAGCGCGAGACGATCACCGAACTGGTCCGGCACTACCTGGGCAAGGCCGATCCGGACAACTTCGACGTGGTGCAGGACTTCTCCGGCCCGTTCCCGGTGGAGGTCATCACCCGGATGGCGGGGGTGCCCGAGGAGTACCGCCAGCAGGTGCGCGAGTGGGTGGACACCAGCTTGCACCGCGAACCCGGCCGGATCGGCCAGACCGAGGAGGGCATGCAGGCCAACATCGCCACCGCGATGTTCTACTACGACCTGGTGCAGAAACGCCGGGCCGAGCCGCAGGACGACATGATCAGCCGGCTCATCGCCGCGGAGATCCCCGACGAGAACGGCGGCATGCGCAAGCTCGATGACATCGAGATCGCCGGCTTCGCCACCCTGCTCGGCGGTGCGGGCGCGGAGACCGTCACCAAGCTCCTCGGCACCGCCATGGTGGTGTTCGCCAGGCACCCCGACCAGTGGCAGAAGCTGCTCGACGACCGCAGCAAGATCCCGGACGCGGTCGAGGAACTGCTGCGCTACGAGGGGCCGGTGCAGTACAACGTGCGCTTCACGCTCAAGGAGGCGCAGGTGCCCAGCGGCACCATCCCGGCCGGCAAGCCGGTGTTTCTGCTCAAGGCCTCGGCCAACCGCGACGAGCGGGCCTGGACCGATCCCGACGTGTTCGACATCGACCGCGACCGCACCGAGTCGCAGAACCTGGCGCTCGGCTACGGCATCCACAGTTGCCTCGGCGCGGCACTGGCCCGGCTGGAGAGCGCGATCGCGCTGGAGCATCTGCTCGACTTCATGCCGCGCTACGAGGTGCAGTGGGACGGGCTGAAGCGGGTGCATATGCAGAACGTCGCCGGGTACTCCCATGTCCCGGTGAAGGTGCTGCCGTGACGAAGCGGCTGGGATGACGAAGAGGCTGTGATGGCAGAGAAGATCGTGGTGGATTTCGGCCTGTGCGAGGCCAACGCCGTGTGCATGGGCATCATCCCCGAGGTGTTCCAGGTCGACGAGCAGGACTACCTGCACGTCCTCGACGACCGGGTCACCCCGGAGAACGCGGAACGGATCCGCGAGGCGGTGCGGCAGTGCCCGCGCCAGGCCATCGCCATCGAGGCCGTCGACGAGTAACTCTTCCTCCGCGAGCAGACGCGAAAACCCCCTCGCCGGCGGCCGGGAGGGGTTTTTCGCGTCTGCTCGTGGTGACCGGTGGCGCTAGAACCCGGCGACGATGACGCCGTTGCAGTCCGCGGCGGCCTGCCGCAGTTTCGCCGCCGCCTGGTAGGCCTCCGAGTGGTACCAGTCGCGCGCCGCCTGCACCGAGTCGAACTCCAGCACCACCGTCTGGGTGCCGTGCCAGTCGCCCTCGATCACCTCCGGGGCGGTGTCGACGGCCAGGATGCGCGCCCCGGCCATCGCCGTCGCGGCGGCCCTGGCGTACTCGGCCATGCCCGCCGGATCCCGCACGTCCTCGGTGATGATCACGTACCCCTTGCCCGATCCTGCTGCCACGCTCGTTGAATCTCCTTGTCAGATCTCGGATATCGCCCGTTCCGGGCAGTTCTCGATGGCCTCCCGGGCGGCCCCCTCCAGTTCCGCCGGCACCTCCTGCGGGTCGGCGACGGCCCAGCCGTCGTCGGTCATCCGGAAGATCTCCGGGCAGATCGTCAGACACATCCCGTGACCGGCGCAGCGGTCGTCGTCGACATACACCCTCATCGGGCCACCGCCGGTTCCACCACGTCGAACTCCAGGTGCAGTTCGACCAGGCCGCGCAGGATGAACGTCGGGATGTAGCGGTACCGGCGCTGCCCCGCCGGCCCGTGGTGCTCCTCGGAGATGCGGATGTCGGAGGTGCGGTCCAGCAGCCGTTCCAGCGCGACCCGGGTCTCGGCCCGGGCCAGCGGGGCGCCCGGGCAGCTGTGGATGCCGCGGCCGAACGCCAGATGCTGACGGGCGTTCCTGCGGGTCGGTTCGAATTCGTCGGGGTTGTCGAACCGGCGCGGATCGCGGTTGGCCGCGCCGTTGAGCACCATCACGGTGGTACCGGCGGGCACTTCCCGGCCGCCGACGGTGACCGGCGTGCGGGACAGCCGGAAGTCGCCCTTGACCGGGCTCTCGTACCGCAGCGCCTCCTCGATGAAGTTCGGTAGCAGACTGCGGTCCTGCCGCACCATCCGCTGGATGTCGGGCCGGTCGCCGAGGATCTTCAGCGCGGTGCCGAGCAACCGCACCGTGGTCTCCTGTCCCGCCGAGAACACGTTGGTGGCCACCCGCGCGACGTCGCCGGGCTCGGGTGTGGTGCCGTCCGGGAACAGCGCGGTGGCCAGCCCGGTCAGCACGTCGTCGCGCGGATTGCGGCGCCGGTCCTCGACGTAGGCCTGGAACTGGTCGTAGAGGAACTCCAGCGGCGAATGCGCCAGCGCCTCACCGGAGGTGCTGCCCACCCCGCCGCCGGCGTGCCGGCCGATGCCGGCGACGAAGGCGTCGCGGTCCTCCGGCGGGATGCCGAGCAGGTCGGCGATGACCAGCAGCGTGAACGGACTGGCGAAGCCCTTGATGAACTCGCCCCGGCCGGGCGCGAGGAACTCGTCGAGCACCTCGTCGGCCAGCGCCCACATGGCGTCCTCGTTCTCCTTGAGCCGCTTGGGCGTGATCAGCCGCATCAGCAGCGCCCGGTGGTTGGTGTGCACCGGCGGGTCCAGGGTGGGCAACTGGTCGCTGAACGGCAGCTCGTGGCGGTGCTTCTCGATGAGCTCGGCGACGTCGTCGCGGCCCTCCAGCGGCACCGGGAAACCGGGGAACGGCCCCGTCACCGAGATGCACGACGAGAACGTCTCCTCGTCGTTGTAGACGTCGACGGCCTCCTGCCAGCCGGTCACCATCGTCACCCCGTAGTGGTCCTCCCGCTGCACCGGGCACTGCTGCCGCAGCGCATGGAAGTACGGGTAGGGGTCGTCGACCAGCCTGGGGTCGGTGAACCAGTCGATACCGGCGGGATCGATCGCCATCTGTCGCTCCGTTTCTGCACGCACCTCGGCCGAGCAGCGAGAATGATACTCTCAGAAGTGAGTATTACATTTCCACAGCCCGGTCGTGGCGTCAACGAGCCGGTGCGGACGCCGGGAGGCTGTTACCGTCCGGAGGTGCTGCGGCGCAGCGCCGATCCCCACATCCGTCCAGGAGGCCCGCAATGGCGTGGGATTTCGAAACCGACCCGGATTACCAGCGGTTGCTGGACTGGGCCGACGAGTTCGTCCGCGAGCAGGTCGAACCGCTGGACCTGGTCTGGCCGCACCTGCAGTTCACCCCGCTGGACGAGACCCGCCGCCGGGTGGTCGATCCGCTCAAGCAGCAGGTGCGCGAAAAAGGGCTGTGGGCAACCCATCTCGGCCCCGAGCTGGGCGGTCAGGGGCACGGTCAGCTCAAACTCGCGCTGCTCAACGAGATTCTGGGCCGGTCGAACTGGGCGCCGGTGATCTTCGGCTGCCAGGCTCCCGACACCGGCAACGCCGAGATCATCGCCCACTACGGCACCGACGAGCAGAAGCGGCGCTGGCTGCAACCGTTGCTCGACGGCGAGCTGTTCTCCTGCTACTCGATGACCGAACCGCACGCCGGCGCCGACCCCACCCAGTTCCGCACCCGGGCGGTGCGCGACGGCTCAGGACCGGACGCGGACTGGGTGATCACCGGCCAGAAGTTCTTCTCCTCCAACGCCGCCACCGCCTCGTTCTTCATCGTCATGGCGGTCACCAACCCGGACGTCAGCCCATACCAGGGCATGTCGATGTTCCTGGTGCCGGCCGACGCCCCCGGCATCGAGATCGTGCGCAACATCGGGCTCTACGGCGACCGCGAGGGCGGTGGATCGCACGCGCTGATCAACTACAACGACGTGCGGGTGGGGCCGGACGCGCTGCTCGGCGGCGAGGGCCAGGCGTTCGTCATCGCCCAGACCCGGTTGGGCGGCGGGCGCATCCACCACGCCATGCGCACCATCGGGTTGGCCCGCAAGGCGCTGGACATGATGTGCGAACGCGCACTGAGCCGGCACACCCAGGGCAGCCTGCTGGCCGACAAACAGTTCGTGCAGGGCTACATCGCCGACTCCTACGCCCAGCTGCTGCAGTTCCGGCTGATGGTGCTCTATACCGCGTGGGAGATCGACAAGTACAACGACTACAAGAAGGTCCGCAAGGACATCGCCGCGGTCAAGGCGGTGCTGCCGGGGGTGCTGCACGACATCGCCTGGCGGGCGATGCAGGTGCACGGCGCGCTCGGGGTCACCGACGAGATGCCGTTCATGGCCATGGTCACCGGGGCGGCCGCGCTGGGCCTGGCCGACGGGCCCACCGAGGTGCACAAGACCACCGTGGCCAAGCAGGTGCTGCGCGACTACCGGGCCGCCGAGGACACCTGGCCGAGCGAGTGGCTGCCGCGCAGGCGGGAGGCCGCCCGGGCCCGGATCGCCGAGCTGCTCGAGGCCGAGGTGGGCAATCTGTGACCGGCCCCGCCCTCGACACCGCCCGGCTTGCCGCGTGGATGGATACCGCCGGGCTCCCCGGTCGCGGCGAACCGCTGACCGCGCAGCTGCTTTCCGGCGGCACCCAGAACGTCATCTACGAGCTGTGCCGCGGCGAGCACCGCTGGGTGCTGCGGATGCCACCGCCGGGTGCCCCGCCGGACCGGGACCGGGGCATCCTGCGGGAGTGGCGGATCATCGCCGCGCTTCACGGCACCGACGTGCCGCACACCCCGGCGGTGGCGGTGTGCGCGGACCCCGGTGTGCAGGGCCGGCCGTTCTACCTGATGGGGTTCGTCGACGGCTGGTCGCCGATGACCTCGCGCACGTGGCCGGCCCCGTTCGACACCGACCCGGCCGCCCGGCGCGGGCTGGCCTTCCAACTCGCCGAGGGCATCGCGCTGCTGTCGAAGGTGGACTGGCGCGCCCGCGGCCTGGCCGACCTGGGCCGCCCGGAGGGGTTCCACGACCGCCAGGTGGACCGCTGGACCGAGTTCCACCGCCGCGCCGGCGGCCGGCGCCTCGACGGCATGGACGTGGCCACCGCCTGGCTGCGCGAGCACCGTCCGCGCGACTACGTCCCGGGCCTGATGCACGGCGACTACCAGTTCGCCAACGTGATGTACCGGCACGGCGCGCCGGCCCGGCTGGCGGCGATCGTGGACTGGGAGATGGGCACCGTCGGCGACCCGAAGCTGGACCTGGGCTGGATGGTGCTGAGCTGGCCGGACGGCGCCGGGGCCGCCGACTCGGCGATGAGCTACGTCGACATGCGCGGGATGCCGACCCGGTCGGAGGTGGTGGCGCACTACGCCGAGGTGTCCGGCCGACAGGTCGACGACCTGGACTACTACCTGGTGCTGGCCCGCTGGAAGCTCGCGATCGTGCTGGAGCAGGGCTTCCAGCGGGCCGGCGACGACGAGAAACTGCTCGCCTACGGGCCGGTGATCGTCGCGCTGATGCGCTCGGCGGCCGAGCTCGCCGAGACCACCGACTACCGGTGACGCACGCGGTGCCGGCTCAGCCGGCCGGGACGAGGTCGGCGGCCACCGGCGGGCACAGCATGGCGCCGCACCGGAACGTCTCGGTGTCGCCGACCGGCCCGGCCCCGGCCCGTACCGCGGCCAGCGCCTGCGCCTTGAACGCCCGCGCCGCCGCGCTGAGCTGGTGCTGCACGGCGGTGCCGTCGGCGAGTTCGGCCGGCCAGTCCCCACCCCAGAGGGTCACCTCGGTGCGCCCGTGCTGCACCGCCATTCGCACCCCGGCGCGGACCCGCGGGTCGCGGTCGTAGAGGTCGGCGGCCACCGCGACGGTCTGCGGCGCCGGCCGCTCCCGCCAGGACCGCACCACGTCCTCGAACCGCAGCGCGTTCACGCCGAGGATCTGCAGCGGGCGGATGTCGGCGTCGCCGTAGGTGAGCACCGTGACGTCCCAGCCCGCCATCGCGCGGTCCACCAGCCAGCCGCCGGCGTGCCGCACCACGTCGACGACGTCAGGTGCCACCACGTCGAGCCGGTATCTCATGTCGGGTTCCGGGGCGCGAACTCGCGCGCCAGCATCTCGGCGTACCCCTTGAACACCTCGGCCAGCGGTATCGAAGGGTCCAGCAACCATGACGTCTCCATTCCGTTGATGAAGGCGAGGATCTCCACGGCCTTGACGGCCGGGTCGATGTCGCGGCGGTAGCGGCCGGATTCCTGGCCGCGGCGAATGATGTCGGCGACGATCTCGGTGGCGGCCCGTTGCCGGGCCAGCATCCGGTCGTGCAGGGGTGCGTCGGGCAGGATGTTCTCCGCCAGCAGCACGGTGAAGGTGCCGACGAGTTCCGGTGCCCGGTCGAAGCGTTCGGCCACCCGGACGATCTCGGCGATGAGATCCCCGGACAGGTCGGCGTGGGCGTTGTCGTCGGCGTCGCGGGCGTCGAGCACCGCGTTGAGCAGGGCCTCCTTCGACTCGAAGTGGTGCAACAGGCCGGCCGGGGTCAGTCCCGCCTCCCTGGCGATCTGGGCCAGCGAGGTGTTGCGCCAACCGTTGCGCACCAGCAGTCGCTCGGCCACCCCGAGAATGCGCTGGCGGCGGTCCTCCCCCTTGGCCAGCAGGGTCTCGTACGGCCTGCGGGTGCCGGAGTCGCCGACGGTCGACGGCGGTCCGGGTCCGGTCACGGAAACCCCTTCGGTAAACCAACCTATTGAACACACAGTAGGTCAGTTCACCCCGATGTGGCAAGGGTCACATCGGGGATGATTTCAGATCCGGGTCACACCCGGTCACAGACCGAGCGATTTGGCGATGATCACCTTCATCACCTCGCTGGTGCCGGCGTAGATGCGCGCCACCCGGGCGTCGGTGTACAGCCGCGCGATGGGGAACTCCATCATGTAGCCGTAGCCGCCGAACAGCTGCAGGCAGCGGTCCACCACCCGGCCCTGCATCTCGGTGCAGAACAGCTTGACCCGGGCGGCGTCGGCGCCGGAGAGTTGCCCGTCGACGAGGTCGGCCACCGCCCGGTCCAGCATGGCCTGGGCGGCCTCCACCTCGGCCGAGCAGGCGGCCAGCTCGAACTTGGTGTTCTGGAACGAGGCCACCGGGGTGCCGAACGCCTTGCGGTTCCGCACGTACTCGATGGTGGTGTCGACCGCGGCGCGGGCCTGCGCCACCGAGCCGACCGCCACCGTGATGCGTTCCTGGGCCAGGTTGTGGCCGAGGTAGGTGAAGGCCTCGCCCTCCTCCCCCAGCCGGTTGGCCACCGGTACCCGCACGTCGGTGAAGCTCAGCTCGGCGGTGTCCTGCACCTTGCAGCCCATCTTCTCCAGCTCGCGGCCGCGGGTGAACCCGGGCATCCCGTCCTCGACGACCAGCAGGGTCAGCCCGCGGCGCCGGTTGTCCGGATCGGTCGAGGTCCGGGCCACCACGACCACCAGATCGGCCTGGATGCCGCCGGTGATGAAGGTCTTGGCCCCGTTGAGGATGTAGTGGTCGCCGTCGCGGACCGCGGTGGTGCGGATGCCGGCCAGGTCGCTGCCGGTGCCGGGCTCGGTCATCGCGATCGCGGTGAGCAGCCGGCCCGACGCCAGCCCGGGGAACCAGCGGGCCCGCTGGTCGGCGTCGGCGTAGTGCAGGAAGTAGGGCAGGATCACGTCGAGCTGGGTGCGCACCGTCGACAGGGTGACCAGGGCGCGGGCCGCCTCCTCCTGCAGCACGACGTTGTAGCGGTAGTCGACGACGCCGGCGCCGCCGTATTCCTCGGGGATCGCCATGCCGAGCATGCCGAGCTCCCCCATCCGCTCGAACGCCGCCCGCGGCATCCGGCCGGCCTTCTCCCAGGCCGGGTAGTTCGGCACGACCTCCTGCTCGATGAAGTCGCGGGCGAGTTGCCGGAACGCCTCGTGGTCGGCGGTGAACAGCTCCCGTCGCACCGTGCCCCCCTTCGGTCGCGGGCTAGGCGACCAGTTCGACGACGGTGGCGTTGGCCGTGCCGCCGCCCTCGCACATGGTCTGCAGCCCGTATCGAATTCCGTTGGCGCGCATGTGATGGATCATCCGGGTCATCAGCACCGCGCCGGACGCGCCGAGTGGGTGGCCCAGCGCGATGGCCCCGCCCAGCGGGTTGAGCCGGTCCGGGTCCGCGCCCGTCTCGGCCAACCAGGCCAGCGGGACCGGCGCGAACGCCTCGTTGACCTCGAACACCCCGATGTCGTCGATGCCCAGCCCGGCCTTGTGCAGCACCTTCTCCGTGGCCGGGATCGGGCCGGTGAGCATCAGCACCGGGTCGGCGCCGGTGACCGCACCGGCGCGGTAGGCCACGAGGGGTTCCAGACCCAGCCGCAGCGCGTGTTCGGCGGTGGTCACCAGCAGCGCGGCCGCGCCGTCGGAGATCTGCGAGGAGTTGCCGGCGTGGATCACCCCGTCCTCGACGAAGGCGGGTTTGAGGCCGGCCAGCTTCGCCACGCTGGTGCCGCGCCGCACCCCCTCGTCGGCGACCACCGGCGGGGTGTCCCCCGGGCCGAACACCGGCACGATCTGGTCGGTGAACGCGCCGGCATCCTGTGCGGCGGCGGCCAGTTCGTGGGAGCGCACCGAGTACTCGTCGAGCCGGGTGCGCGAGAGGTTCCACTTCTTGGCGATGAGCTCGGCCGAGATGCCCTGGTTGAACGAGAAGTCGTCGTAGCGCTCGAGCACCTTCGGACCGTAGGGCATGCCGGTGGCCCGCGCCGCCCCCAGCGGCACCCGGCTCATCACCTCCACCCCACCGGCGACCACCACGTCGTACTGGCCGGACATCACCGCGTGCACCGCGAAATCCAGTGCCTGCTGGCTGGATCCGCAGGCCCGGTTGACGGTGGTGCCCGGGATCGTCTCCGGCCAGCCGGCTGCGAGCACCGCGTACCGGCCGATGTTGCTGGACTGGTCGCCGACCTGCGACACGCAGCCCCAGATCACGTCGCCGATGAGCTCGGGATCGATGCCGGCCCGCTGCACCAGCTCGTTGAGCACCACCGCGGACAGGTCCGCGGCGTGCCAGTCCGACAGCGCGCCGTTGCGTTTGCCGACCGGGGTGCGCACCGCCTCGACGATGACCGCCTCACGCATCTCGTCTCGCTTTCTCGTCCGTCCGCCCGCTATCCGATCACGCCCCGCTCACGCAGCGCCGCGATCTCCCCGGCACCGTAGCCGAGCTCGCCGAGCACCGTGTCGGTGTGCTCGCCGAGCCCGGGGACCGGGCCCATCGGCGGGTCGAAGCCCTCGATCACCGGTGGCGGCAACAGCGCCGGGATCGGCCCCTTGGGGGTGTCGATCTCCCGCCACCGGTTGCGCGCCCGCAGGTGCGGGTGCGCGATCACCTCGCTCGGGGTGTTGTACCGGGCGTTACCGATCCCGGCGGCGTCGGCGACGCGCTGGATCTCGTCGAGATCGCGTTCGGCGCACCACATCCGGATGGCCTCGTCGAGCTCGTCGCGGTGTGCGACGCGGTCGGCGTTGGTGGCGTAGCGGGGGTTGGCGGCCAGGTCGGGCCGGTTCAGGATGTCGCGGGCCAGCCGCTGCCACTCGGCGTCGTTGGTGGTGCCCAGCACCACGGTGCGGCCGTCGCGGGTGGGATAGGCCCCGTACGGCGACACCGCCGGCGAGCTCATGCCGAGCGGTTGCTGGTCGACACCGCTGTGCCGGGTGTAGTTGAGCTGGTAGCCCATGAGTTCGGCGGCGGTGTCGAACAGGCTGACCCGCACGGAGCCGCCGGTGGTGCGGCCGCGGTCGCACAGCAGCGCCAGGATCGACAGCGCGGCGTACAGGCCGCTGCACACGTCGGCCACCGGCGGGCCCGGCTTGGCCGGCTCGCCGGGCCGGCCGGTCACCGCGCACACCCCGGACTCGGCCTGGATGAGCAGGTCGTAGGCGCGTTTGTGGGACAGCGGCCCGCCCGGGCCGTACCCGTCGATCTCCACCGCGATCAACCCCGGGTGCCGCTCGGCGAGGTCGTCGGCGGCGATGCCGAGCCGTTCGGTGGCGCCGGGGGCCAGATTGGACACCAGCACGTCGGCGCGGTCGAGCAGTCGGTGCAGGATGTCGCGCCCGGCCTCGCATTTCAGGTCGACGGTGACCGATTCCTTGCCCCGGTTGACCCAGACGAAGTGGGCCGCGAGCCCGCCGGGGCCGTTGACGACATCGTCGTAGTGCCGGGCGAAGTCACCGCCTCGGGGGTTCTCCACCTTGATGACGCGGGCGCCGAAGTCGGCCAGGGTGCGGGTGCACATCGGGGCCGACACCGCCTGTTCCAGGGCGATCACCGTGATCCCGGCCAGCGGTGCCGATTGCCCGGACTGCATCACATCACCATACCGCCGTCGACCGGCAGCACCTGGCCCGTGACGTAGGAGGCCGCGTCGGAGGCCAGGAACACGAACGCGCCCGCGATCTCCTCCGGTTCGGCCCAGCGCCGCATGGGGATTCGGTTCATCATGTTGGCCGCGAACTTCTCGTTGGTGCGGATGGTCTCGGTCATCCGGGTGGCCGCCAGCGGTGCCAGCGCGTTCACGCAGATGTTGCTGCGGGCCAGTTCCCGGGCCAGCGACTTGGTGATGCCGATGATGCCGGCCTTGGCCGCCGAGTAGTTGACCTGCCCGAGGGTGCCGGTGATGCCGGCCGAGGAGGTGACGTTGATGATCCGGCCGGTGCCGTCGGTCGGCAGGTGCGGCAGCGCGGCCTGCGAGCAGTGGAAGGTACCCATCACGTGCACGTCGAGCAGGCGGCGGAAGCTGTCCGCGGCGATGTCGCCGAACATCGCCGGGGCGGTGATGCCGGCGTTGTTGACCAGGATGTGCAGCGTGCCGCCGGCCAGCCCGGCGGCCCGGGCCACGGCGGCCTCGACCGAGGCCCGGTCGGTGACGTCCAGTCCGGCGCTCGCGGCGGTCGCCCCGGCGGCGTTGATCCGGTCGGCCACCCGCGCCGCGCCGTCGGCGTCGAGGTCGGCGACCAGCACCGCCGCCCCGGCCGCCGCCAGCGCCTCGGCGACCGCCGACCCGATGCCGCCGGCCGCGCCGGTCACCATGGCCGATCGGCCGGTCAGGTCGAAATACGTTCTCATGAGCTCCCTTTCAGTTGCCCCGGCTCAATAGCTCCGCGGCAGGCCGAGCACGTGTGAGCCGAGGAAGTTCAGCACCATCTCCTGGCTGACCGGGGCGATCCGCATCAACCGGGCCTCCCGGAAGAACCGGGCCACGTGGTACTCCTCGGCGTAGCCCATGCCACCGTGGGTCTGCAGGGCGCGGTCGGCGGCGTCGAAGGCCGCGTCGGCACACAGGTATTTCGCGGTGTTTGCCTCCCGGCCGCACGGCAGGCCGTTGTCGTAGAGCCAGGTGGCCTTGCGCAGCATGAGTTCGGCGGCGTCGAGCCGGGCCAACGAGTCGGCGAGCGGGAACTGGATGCCCTGGTTCATGCCGATCGGCCGGTCGAAGACGTGCCGTTCGTTGGCGTAACGCACGGCCCGGTCCAGGGCGGCCCGGCCGATGCCGAGCGCCTCGGCGGCGATGAGCATCCGCTCCGGGTTGAGCCCGTGCAGGATGTAGGTGAAGCCCTTGCCCTCCTCGCCGACGCGGTCCTCGACCGGCACCCGCAGGTTGTCGATGAACAGCTCGTTGGAACTGACCGCGTTGCGCCCCATCTTCCGGATCGGCCGGATGTCGACGTGCTCGCGGTCGAGGTCGGTCAAGAACAGCGTCATCCCGTCGGTCTTCTTCTCCACCTCCTCGTAGGGGGTGGTGCGGGTGAGCAGCAGGATCTTCTCCGACTCCAGTGCCTTGGAGATCCACACCTTGCGCCCGTTGACGATGTAGTGGTCGCCGTCGCGACGGGCGAAGGTGGTGATGCGCGAGGTGTCCAGGCCGGCACCGGGCTCGGTGACGCCGAAGCAGACGTGCAGGTCGCCGGTGACGATGCGGGGCAGGGTCCGCCGCTTGAGTTCCTCGGAGCCGAAGACGACGACCGGCTGCATGCCGAAGATCGACATGTGGATCGCGCTGGCGGCGTTCATGCCGCCGCCGGAACGGGCCACCTCCTCGGCCAGCAGGGTGGCCTCGGTGATGCCCAGGCCGTACCCGCCGTACTCGGTGGGGATGGTCATCCCGAGCCAGCCGCCCTCGGCGACGGCCTTGTAGAACTCGCCGGGGAACTCGTGGTTGGCGTCCTTGTCCAGCCAGTACTGGTCGTCGAACCTGGCAGCGAGTTCGGCCACCGAGGTGCGGATGAGTTTCTGGTCCTCGGTCAGCTCGAAGTTCATCCCACCCGACACGGCTGCCTCCTCGTCTGGAATCGGTTTTTGCACAGGAGAACTCACCGGTACGTTGCCGGTTTCGGCCGCGCACCGGTGAGTCCGGCCGATGGTGTCGGCGAGCTAGCGGCCGCTAGTCACGGGCGCCGGTCACCGCCTTGGCGTTGGCCTGGAAATCGGCGAAGCTGGCGCCGGTCCTGTCCTTCTTCGACAACGCCCGGATGGAGACGTCGTGCCCCTCGACGGACTTGCGCAGGGCACCGACGGTGGCCTGCTCCCTGGGGATGTGCCGGAACGGGTCGAAGTGGTACCAGCGCATGGCGTTCTCGTGGGTGATCTTGTTGATCTCCTCGTCGGTCACGCCGTTCTCGGTGAAGACCGCCCACAGCTCCTCGGGGGCGTTGGGCCACATCGAGTCGCTGTGCGGGTAGTCCATCTCCCAGCAGATGTTGTCGATGCCGATGGCGTGCCGGTTGCGCACCCCGACCGGATCGGAGATGAAGCAGGTCAGGAAGTGCTCACGGAACACCTCCGAGGGCAGCTTGCCGCCGAAGTCCTGATGGGTCCAGGTCGAGTGCATGTCGAAGGTGCGGTCCACCCGTTCGAGGAAGTACGGGATCCAGCCGGTACCGCCCTCGGACAGGCAGATCTTCAGATCCGGGTACCGCTTGATCGGCGCCGACCACAGCAGGTCCGCGGCGGCCTGCACGATGTTCATCGGTTGCAGGGTGATCATCACGTCCATCGGCGCGTCCGGGGCGGTGATCGCCAGCTTGCCCGACGACCCGATGTGCACATTCAGCACCATGTCGCAGTCGCACAGCGCCTCCCACACCGGCTTCCAGTACTCCAGATCGTGGAAGCTCGGGTACCCCATCGTGGCCGGGTTCTCGGTGAACGTCAGTGCGTGGACGCCCTTTTCGCTGACCCGCCGGATCTCCGCGGCGCAGGCGACCGGATCCCAGATCACCGGCAGCGCCATCGGGATGAAGCGACCGGGATTCGAGGCGCACCACTCGTCGATGTGCCAGTCGTTGTAGGCGCGCACCAGCGCCAGCGAGAACTCGTGATCCTCGGTGGCGAACAGCCGTCCGGCGAATCCCGGGAACGACGGGAAGTTCAGCGTCGCCAGCACCCCGCCGGCACTCATGTCCTTGACCCGCTCGTTCGGGTCGTAGCAGCCGGGGCGGATCTCGTCGAGCCCCTGGGGCTCGAGGCCGTACTCCTCCTTGGGCCGGCCCGCCACCGCGTTGAGGGCGACGTTCGGGATCACCACATCCCGGAACTGCCAGGTGTCCGATCCGTCCGGGTTGTGCACCAGCCGCGGCGCGTCGTCCAGGTACTTCGCCGGCAGGTGGTTCCGGAACATGTCCGGCGGCTCGACGATGTGATCGTCCACGCTGATCAAGATCATGTCATCCATACGCACGGCCGCAGCCTCCCGTCGCGTTGACCCAGCTGTGTTCTCTACCTGTGGAAACTAGCTTCTCCCATGTCGAGAATCAACGTTTGACGGCGATCCCGGCCGCGATCACCTGCGGTTCGGCGCCGCATTCGGCCCACCCGTCACGACCGGGCCGTTGACCGGATTCGAAAAAGCTGGAAATGTATTAGTCGCAAATGAGAACATGATTCTCATCAGCGAGAGGAGTCCCACCGTGCGGGCGGCCGCCGGCGTCCCCTCGCCCACCGCGTCTTGCGCCGACCAGGAGAGGTAACCAACATGCCGCATTTCCCGAAACCCGCCGCGGGAAGCTGGACCGAGAACTGGCCCGAGCTCGGCACCGGGCCGGTGGACTACTCCGACTCCATCGACCCGGAGCACTTCAAGCTCGAGCAGGAGGCGATCTTCCGTCGCACCTGGCTCAACGTGGGCCGGGTGGAACGGCTGCCCAAGGTCGGCAGTTACTTCACCAAGGAGATGCCGTCGGTCGGGCGCGGCACCTCGATCCTCGTCGTCAAGGACAAGGACGGCACCGTCCGCGCCTTCTACAACCTGTGCCGGCACCGCGGCAACAAGCTGGTGTGGAACGACTACCCCGGCAACGAGGTGTCCGGCACCTGCCGGCAGTTCACCTGCAAGTACCACGCCTGGCGGTACGCGCTCGACGGCGAGCTCACCTTCATCCAGCAGGAGGAGGAGTTCTTCGACGTCGACAAGAAGAACTACGGCCTCAAGCCGATCCGCTGCGAGGTGTGGGAGGGCTTCATCTTCGTCAACTTCGACGACCACGCCGAGCCGTTGATCGACTACCTCGGCCCGTTCGCCAAGGGCCTGGAGGGCTACCCCTTCCACGAGATGACCGAGGTGTACAGCTACCGCGCGGAGATCAACTCCAACTGGAAGCTGTTCATCGACGCGTTCACCGAGTTCTACCACGCACCGGTGCTGCACAATAAGCAGGCCGTCAAGGAGGAGGCGGAGAAGCTCGCCAAGTACGGCTACGAGGCGCTGCACTACGACATCAAGGACCAGCACTCGATGATCTCGTCCTGGGGCGGGATGAGCCCGCCCAAGGACCTGAGCATGGTCAAGCCGATCGAGCGCAAGCTGCGCAGTGGCCTGTTCGGACCGTGGGATCGCCCGGATGTCAAGGGATTACGGCCGGATGAGCTGCCGCCGGCGGTCAACCCGTCCCGGGCGCCGGTGTGGGGCCAGGACAGCTTCGAGTTCTTCCCCAACTTCACCCTGCTGATCTGGGCGCCGGGCTGGTACCTGACCTACCACTACTGGCCCACCGAGGTGGACAAGCACATCTTCGAGGCCTCGCTGTACTTCGTGCCGCCCAAGAACGCGCGGCAGCGGCTGGCCCAGGAACTCGCGGCGGTGACGTTCAAGGAGTACGCGCTGCAGGACGCCAACACCCTGGAGGCGACCCAGACCCAGATCGGCACCCGCGCGGTACTGGAGTTCCCGCTGTGCGACCAGGAGGTCCTGCTGCGGCACCTGCACCACACCGCACACCGCTACGTCGACCGTTACAAGAAGGAAATCGCCGGCAAGGCCGCCGCCAACGGCGCGGCGAACCAGGACACCAGGAGCGTGGCCCATGCCTGACACCGACAAGAAGCTGCCGCCCGAGTTCGCCGACCTGGAGCGGTTCTCCGCCTGGTGCCTGGCCACCGAGCCGGAACGCTACGGCAAGCGGCTGGCGTCCTCGATGGAGGAGATGCAGGAGTTCTACGAGGCCGCCATGGCCCGGCTCGACGACGCGATCGACTACATCGACTCGCGGTACACGCTGGACCGGCTGTCCGAGGACGCCCGCAACCTCATGCACCTGATGCAGTCACTGGTGATGGTCAGCTTCCCGGTGGAGGTGTGGAAGCAGCCGCGCGTGGTCGACAGCGGTGCGGCCTGGCTCGAGGTGGTCAAGGAGCCGGTGGTCTGAGCGTGCTGACGATCAAGGCGGCCGGGCTGCTCGACGTCGATGCCGGGGAGATCGTTCGCCCCGGCATCGTCCGTATCGAGGACGATCGGATCACCGCCGTCGGGTCGGACGCGGCCGGATCCGACGGCGAGGTCATCGATCTCGGCGCGGCGATACTGCTGCCCGGCCTGATGGACATGGAGGTCAACCTGCTCATGGGCGGGCGCGGGGAGAACCCCGGCCTGTCCCAGGTGCAGGACGATCCGCCCACCCGGGTGCTGCGCGCGGTCGGCAACGCCCGGCGCACCCTGCGCGCCGGGTTCACCACCGTGCGCAACCTCGGACTGTTCGTCAAGACCGGCGGTTACCTGCTCGACGTCGCGCTGGCCCGGGCCATCGACGCCGGCTGGATCGAGGGGCCGCGGATCGTGCCGGCCGGGCACGCCATCACCCCGACCGGCGGCCACCTGGACCCGACGATGTTCGCCGCCTTCATGCCCGGGGTGCTGGACCTGACGGTCGAGGAGGGCATCGCCAACGGCGTCGACGAGGTGCGTCGCGCGGTGCGCTACCAGATCAAGCACGGCGCCCAGGTGATCAAGGTGTGCTGTTCCGGCGGGGTGATGAGCCTCACCGGAGCGCCCGGGGCGCAACACTATTCCGACGACGAACTGCGGGCGATCGTCGACGAGGCGCACCGGCGCGGGCTGAAAGTGGCCGCACACACCCACGGCGCCGAGGCGGTCAAACACGCCGTGGCGTGCGGCATCGACTGCATCGAACACGGCTTCCTGATGGACGACGAGGCCATCGCCGCCCTGGTCGACAACGACCGGTTCCTGGTCAGCACCCGCCGGCTGGCCGAGGCGATGGATGTCTCGCACGCGCCGAAGGCGTTGCGGGACAAAGCCGCCGAGATGTTCCCGAAGTCACGCACCTCGATCCTGGCCGCCTACGAGGCCGGGGTGAAGATCGCCGTCGGCACCGACGCACCGGCGATCCCGCACGGCCGCAACGCCGACGAACTGGTCACCCTGGTCGAGTGGGGGCTGCCGCCCGCGGCGGTACTGCGGGCGGCCACCGTCACCGCCGCGGAACTCATCGACCGCCCGGACCTGGGTCGGCTCGCCCCCGGCTGCCTGGCCGACGTGATCGCCGTACCGGGTGATCCACTGACCGACATCAGCGTTACACAGAACGTCAAATTTGTAATGAAGGGCGGTAAGGTCTTCCGACATGACGCGAACTGACGATCTCGTCGAGATCCAGCAGCTGCTCGCCAAATACGCGGTCACCATCACCCAGGGCGACATCGACGGGCTCATCTCGGTCTTCACCCCCGACGGCACCTACAGCGCGTTCGGCTCGACCTACACGCTGGCCCGGTTCCCGGACCTCGTCGAGGCCGCGCCCAAGGGGCTGTTCATGACCGGAACCTCGTTGGTGCAGTTCGATCCGGACGACCCCGACCGGGCCACCGGCACCCAGCCGCTGTGCTTCATCGAACACTCCAAGCACGACATGCGGATCGGCTACTACAACGACACCTACGTCCGCACCCCGGAGGGCTGGCGGCTGCGCACCCGGTCGATGACCTTCATCCGCCGCAGCGGTGCCCACGATTCGGGCCGGCCGCACGCGATCGGACGACCGGAGGCCGGATGACCACCACCGTCCCCACCGAGTCCACCGCGGAGTTCCGCTCCCGGCTGTCGGCCTGGCTCGACGAACACGACCTCGCCCCGCCGCCCGGGGAGCACGGCCTCGAGGCGACCATGCGCCAGTTCTTCCGGGTGCAGCGCGCCCTCTACGAAGCGGGCTGGAACCGCTACGGCTGGCCGGAGCACGCCGGCGGGCTGGGCGGGCCCGCCATCCTGCGGGCCGTGGTCGGTGAGGAGGTGGTCGGGCGCCGCCTGGCCGAGCCCGGACCGTACTCGATGCTCGAGGTGCTCGCCCCGACGATGATCGACTACGCCACACCGGAACTGGCCGCCGAGATGCTGCCGAAGCTGCTGCGCGGCGAGGAGCTGTGGTGCCAGGGCTTCTCCGAGCCCGGCTCGGGCAGCGATCTGGCGTCGCTGTCGACCCGGGCCACCCCGCGCGGCGACCAGTGGGTGATCAACGGCCAGAAGGTGTGGACGAGCTTCGCGCAGTTCTCCCGGCGCTGCGTACTGCTCACCCGCACCGGTGATGCCGGCACCCCCGACCACGAGGCGATCACCGCGTTCTTCGTCGATCTGGACAGCCCGGGCATCACGGTGCGCCCGCTGCACACCATGCACGGCGTCGACGAGTTCTGCGAGGTGTACTTCGACGACGTCGTCGTCGACGCGAGCCGGATGCTGGGCCGGCCCGGCGACGGCTGGCGGCTGGCGATGGACCTGCTGCCCTACGAGCGCTCGACCTGCTTCTGGCAGCGCATCGCCTACCTGTACTCGCGGCTCGACGCACTCATCGCCGAGGTCAAGCACCGGGGTGCGACGGTCGACGCCGACCTCGGCGAGGTCTATCTGGCGCTGCACACCCTGCGCTGCCGGTCGCGGGCCACCGCGCACCGGTTGTCCGACGGGCACCGGCTCGGCCCGGAGACCTCCATCGACAAGGTGCTGCTGGCCGGCGCCGAGCAGCAGTTCTACGACACGGTGCGCGATCTGCTGCCCGGGGTGATCGAACTCGACGGCACCGACTGGCGTCCGGAGTTCCTGTACTCGCGGGCCGCCACCATCTACGGCGGCACCGCGGAGGTGCAGCGCAACATCATCGCCCGGCGCCTGCTGGACCTTCCGAAGGAGTGAGCGTGGACCAACAGTCGCTGCAGCTGCTCGAGGGCACGCTGCGCAAGACGATGCTCGCCAATTCCGGTCCCGAGCTCGATACGGCGCTGGCCGAGCTGGGCTGGGCCGACATGCTCGACGACATGCCCGACGACGCGATCCGGCTGGTCTTCCGGCTGCTCGGCGAAACCGGTTCGCACGCCTCGGTGCTCAACGACGTCATCCTGGAGACCATCGGTGCGCTGCCCGGCGGCACCCCGCCCATGCCGTACGCCGGCAACCGCTGGGTGATCTGGGAGCGCACCGCGCCGCCGGCCGACCATCCGGTGCTCGGTGGGCTGCCGCTGCGCGAGGTGCCGGACGGGGAGACCATGCGGCTCGGGGAGGCGCGGCGCGCGGTGGGCTGGTGGCTGGTCGGCTCGGCGCGGGCGATGCTGGATCTGGCCCGCCGGCATGCCCTGGACCGGGTGCAGTTCGGCCGGCCGATCGCGTCGTTCCAGGCGGTGCGGCACCGGCTGGCCGAGACCCTGGTGGCGATCGAGGGCGCCGAGGCCGCGCTGCAGCTGCCGCAGTCGGAGAACCCGGACCTGACCGCGCTGCTGGCCAAGGCCGCCGCCGGCAAGGCCGCGCTCACCGCGGCCCGCAACTGCCAGCAGGTGCTCGGCGGGCTCGGGTTCACCGCCGAACACGAACTGCACCACCACGTCAAACGGGTGTTGGTGCTCGACGGCCTGCTCAACAGCACCGCCGAGATCACCCGAAAGGTGGGCGGCGGGCTGCGCGCCCGCGGATCGGCGCCGCGGCTGGCCACCCTGTAGCGCGCCGCGATCGGTCGGTCACCCGGGTTCCGGCGTCGGTGGGTGACGGCCCGGGGTTGGTGGCGCCGGGCCGGCAGCGCCGGTGGGCCGTCCCGACCCCGCGGCTACTGGATATTGGCCTTCATCCCGTCGAGGTTGACCAGCACCGGCCAGCCGCCGACGGTCATCGCGTTGCCGTGCCCGGTCTGGTGGATGTCGAACACCGCCTGGACGGCCGCGTAGAAGCCCTGGATGTCCAGCGTCTGGTTGACCGCCCGTTTGGCCTGGCGCAGACCGAAGGCCGGCATCCGGGCGATCTGCTCGGCGAGCGCCCGGGTCTCGGCGTCGAGCCGGTCCCGGGGCACCACCCTGTTGACCATGCCGGTCTTCTCCACCTCCTCGGCGGTCATCGGGCGGCCGGTGAACAGGATCTCCTTGGCCTTGCGCGGTCCGAGTTCCCAGGTGTGACCGTGGTATTCGACGCCGCCGATGCCCATCAGCACGACCGGGTCGGAGAACAGCGCGTCGTCGGCGGCGATGATCAGGTCGCACGGCCAGCACAGCAGCAGCCCGCCGGAGATGCACCGGCCCTGCACGGCGGCGATGGAGGGCTTGGGCACGTTGCGCCAGCGCAGCGAGTACTCCAGGTAACGGCGGGCCTCGTGGGTGTAGATGAACTCCAGGGTGAGCTTGTCCGGCACCGGGCCGCCGCCCTTGAGATCGTGGCCGGCGGAGAAGTGTTTGCCGTTGGCGCGCAGGATGATCACCGCGACCTCGGGGTCCTCGGCCGCGCGGGTCCAGGCGGCGTCGAGTTCGTCGAGCAGCTCCGGGTTCTGGGCATTGGCCGCATCCGGGCGGTTGAGCGTGATGGTGGCGATGCGATCGTCGACCTCGTACTCGATGTACACGTGCGTCCTCAATTCCTGGGCAGCCCGAGCAGCCGCTGGGCGATGATGTTGCGTTGGATCTCGGAGGTGCCGCCGGCGATGGTGCCGGCGAACGAACGGATGTAGCGCTCGAACCACCCCGCGGTGTAGGCGTCGAGGTTGTAGGGCGTGTACCGGCCGACCACCGCCGGGTGCGCCAGCGCCTCGGCGCCGGCGGCGTGCAGGGCGTGCTCGGTGGCCAGCTGCGCGGCCTCCGAACCGAGCAGTTTGAGCACGGACAGCCCCGCCACGTCCTCCGCGCCCCGGGCGGCGCGGGACAGCGCGATCGACCCCAGCAGCCGCAGCGCGTAGCTGTCCATGACCAGGGTGGCGTAGCGGTCCCGGTCCGGCGCGGTGCGCGGGGTGAAGTCGTCAAGCAGGTCGGTGAGCCGGTCGGCATAGCTGAGCCACAGCATGTTCCGCTCGTGGCCGAGCGAGCCGTTGGCCACCTTCCAGCCCCCGTTGAGCGGGCCGACGAGGTGCTCCGCGGGCACCCGGACATCGGTGAAGAACACCTCGTTGAAGTCCAGATCGTCGGGTGCACAGGCGGAGGCGAACGGCCGCCGCACCACCCCGGGCAGGTCGGTCGGGACGAGCAGCGCGCTGATGCCCTTGTGCTTGGGGGCATCCGGGTCGGTGCGGACGAACACCAGCAGCACGTCCGCGTCGTGGGCACCGGAGGTCCACACCTTCTGGCCGTTGACGACGAAGTGGTCGCCGCGCAACTCCGCGCGGGTGCGCAGGGAGGCCAGATCCGAGCCGGCGCCGGGCTCGCTCATGCCCAGCGCGGCGGTGAGCTCCGCGCGCAGGATCGGCACCGCCCAGCGCCGCTGCTGTTCCGGAGTGCCGAAGCTGATCAGCGCGGCCGCCACGATGCCGACACCCTGCGGGTTGAAGCTCGGGTAGATGCGGCGCCGGGCCAGTTCCTCGGCGTGCACGTACTGCTGCAGCACGCCGGCGTTGCGGCCGCCGAACTCCGGCGGGTTGCCCGGCACCAGCCAGCCGTGCTCGAACAGGGTGCGCTGCCACTGCCGGGCCCAGTCCGGCACGTGGCTGCTGGACCGGGACCGCTCGGCCGCCGCGACCGCCTCCGACGGCAGGTGTTCGGCCAGGAAGGCGACGAACTCGGCCCGGAACCGCTCCACGTCGGCGTCGAAGGTCAGTTGCACGGTGCTCCGGCCTCTGGACGACAAATGACTGGCTGGAATCCTGGAGGTGAGAATATTATTCTCGTTGTGAGAAAGTTACAATCTCTGACACGACGGCCGCGAGGGGGTCCCGCACCGCGATGGGCAGACGAACTCCGGTACAGTCGGTGCATGTTCTCCGCACGCGGTCAGGATCCGAGCCGCCGGTGACGACGCCGAGTGAAGAGCCGGCCTGGAAGCAACGCGCGGTCGAACGCTCCATCAAGACCGCGAAGCTCCGCGCCGCTCAGCGCGTCCAGCGGTTCCTCGACGCCGCCCAGGCGATCATCATCGAGAAGGGCAGCACGGACTTCACCGTGCAGGAGGTCGTGGACCGGTCCCGGCAGTCGCTGCGCAGCTTCTACCTGCAGTTCGACGGCAAGCACGAGTTGCTGCTCGCGCTGTTCGAGGATGCGCTGAGCAAGTCGGCCGAACAGATCCGCGCCGCCACCGCCAACTACTCCGACCCGCTGGAGAAACTGAAGGTGGCCGTCGAATTGCTCTACGAGCAGTCCCGGCCGGACCCGAACGCCAAGCGACCCCTGTTCACCGACTTCGCGCCGCGGTTGCTGGTGTCACACCCCGCCGAGGTGAAGGTGGCGCACGCGCCGCTGCTGAACCTGCTGACCGAGCTGATGGAGGAGGCCGCCGCGGCCGGCAAGCTGCGCGAGGGCATCAACCCGAAGCGCATGGCCGCGATCACCATGCAGACGGTGATGTTCGTGGCCCAGTCCTCCGGCGGCAAGGACGACGCCACCACGCACCCCATCACCGCCGAAGAGGTGTGGGACTTCTGCTCGCACGGCTTCGCCCGGAACTGACCGCCACCCGGTAGAAGCACGTTCTCGCCAGGCGCCAACCGGCGCCGGAACCGGCGCGTCGGCGCGCGCTGTTCGCGGCGTTCTCAGGCCCGAATTCCGAATTAAGCGGACCGTCTAAACCGTCCGGCCCGGCATTCCCATTGACACAATGGGAACCCGGTGACAAAGTGCTGAGCAGGTGCACAGCATTGTGTCGGATTCCCGCGAAAGGCGATGCCCGTGACCGTCCGCGCACCCGGTGACGTCTACTACGACCCCTACGACGTCGAACTCAACGCCGACCCGTACCCGATGTTCAAACGGTTGCGCGAGGAGGCGCCGCTCTACTACAACGAGCAGCACAACTTCTACGCGCTGAGCCGGTTCGACGATGTCAACGCCGCCATCCTCGACCACGAGACGTTCAGCTCGGCCCGCGGCGCGATCGTCGAGATCATCAATTCCGGTATCGAGATTCCGCCCGGCACACTAATTTTCGAGGATCCCCCGATCCACAACATCCACCGCAACCTGCTGTCGCGGATGTTCACCCCGCGCCGGATCGCCGAACTGGAGCCCAAGATCCGCGAGTTCACGATCCGCTGCCTCGACGCGCTGCCCGACCCGCACCGCTTCGACTTCGTCAAGGACCTCGGCGCGCTCATGCCGATGCGGGTGATCGGCATGCTGCTGGGCATCCCCGAGGAGGACCAGCAGCGGGTCGTCGACCACGGCGATGCCACCCTGCGCACCGAGCGCGGCGGCAAGATGACCGAGAAGGAGACCGGGCCGCTGGCCACCGGCGAGGTGTTCGAGGACTACATCGGCTGGCGCGCCGAACACCCGTCGGACGACCTGATGACCGAGCTGATGAACGCCGAGTTCGTCGACGAGACCGGCACCCGCCGCACTCTGCGCCGCGACGAACTGCTGATGTACCTCACGGTGATCGCCACCGCGGGCAGCGAGACCACCACCCGGCTGATCGGCTGGGCCGGCAAGGTGCTGGCCGACCATCCGGACCAGCGTCGCGAACTCGTCGCGGACCCCTCGCTGCTGCCGCGCGCGATCGAGGAGATCCTGCGCTACGAGCCGCCGGCACCGCACGTGTCACGGTGTGCCACCCGCGATGTGGAGTACTACGGCCACACCGTCCCGAAGGGGTCGGCGGTGATGATGCTCATCGGGGCGGCCAACCGCGACCACCGCCGGTTCCCGCCGGACGGCGACGTCTTCGACATCCACCGGGAGCCGCGCCAGCACCTGAGTTTCGGTGTCGGCACCCACTTCTGCATGGGCAACGCGCTGGCCCGGCTCGAGGGCCGCATCGCGCTGGAGGAGATCCTCAACCGCTTCCCCGAATGGGAGGTGGACCTGACCAACGCCGAGCTCTCCCCCACCTCGACGGTCCGGGGCTGGGAGTCGATGCCGGCCGTCATCCCCTGAGAACCCATCACCGCCCACCGCAACCGGATCGAGGAGAACATGGCAGGACGGGTAGCAGACAAGGTCGCATTCATCACCGGCGCGGCCCGCGGTCAGGGCCGGGCGCACGCCGTCCGGCTGGCCGAGGAGGGCGCGGACATCATCGCCGTCGACATCTGCCGTCAGATCGACAGCGTGCAGATCCCGCTGTCCACACCGGAGGACCTGGCCGAGACGGCCGATCTGGTGAAGAACCTGGGGCGGCGCATCTACACCGCCGAGGTCGACGTGCGCGACTTCGACGCGCTCAAGGCGGCCGTGGACGCCGGCGTCGAACAGCTCGGCCGGCTCGACATCATCGTGGCCAACGCCGGCATCGGCAACGGCGGTGCGACGCTGGATCAGACCAGCGAGCGCGACTGGACCGACATGATCGACGTGAACCTGGCCGGGGTGTGGAAGACGGTGAAAGCCGGTGTGCCGCACATCATCGCCGGCGGCCGGGGCGGCTCGATCATCCTGACCAGCTCGGTGGGCGGGCTGAAGGCCTACCCGCACACCGGGCACTACGTGGCGGCCAAGCACGGCGTGGTGGGCCTGATGCGCACCTTCGCCGTCGAGCTGGGCCAGCACAACATCCGGGTGAACTCGGTGCACCCGACGAACGTGAACACCCCGCTGTTCATGAACGAGCCGACGATGAAGCTGTTCCGGCCGGACCTGGAGAACCCGGGCCCGGAGGACCTCAAGGTGGTCGCGCAGCTCATGCACACCCTGCCGATCGGCTGGGTGGAACCGGAGGACATCGCCAACGCGGTGCTGTTCCTGGCCTCCGACGAGGCCCGCTACATCACCGGGGTGACCCTGCCGGTCGACGGCGGCAGCTGCCTGAAGTAGCCGTGGCTGACGGCGGCGCTCGGGAAGCACCTCTCGGGCGTCACCACCGGAGCGGACGCGGCGGCTGCCCCGCGGCCCTACGGGCCGAGCCGGTAGTCGCCGGTCCGCGGGTCGTGCACCCAGCCGCTCGCGGCCTGGGTACCGCCGTCGACGTGCAGCGTCTGGCCGGTGAGGTAGCTCGACATCTCCGATGCCAAAAACACTGCGACGGAGGCGATCTCATCCACCCGGCCCGCCCGGTTCATCGGGATGACCGGCGCCGGGGAGTCGGCGTCGAACCGACCGTCGGACAGCTGCATCAGCCCCTCGGTCACGATGACGTCCGGTGCGATCGCGTTCACCCGGATCCGGTGCGGCGCCAGCTCCAGCGCGGCGGTCTTGGTGTAGTTGATGACGCCGGCCTTCGCGGCGGCGTAGGCGGCGAACCCCGGGGCCGCACGCACACCCTCGATCGAGGTGATGGTGATGACGCTGCCGGGCAGGCCCGCGGCCACCAGTCGGCGAGCCACCCGCTGCGTGCACACCAGCACGTGGCGGAGATTACTGCGGTACAACGCATCCCACCCGTTCTCGGTGGTCTCCAGCAGCGGTGAACGGAACGTTCCGCCGCTATTGTTGACCAGGATCGTCACCTCGCCGAGTTCCTCGGCGGTGCGCTCGAGCGCCGCGTCGACCTGGGCGCTGTCGCGCACGTCGACGGTGAGGCCCAGCGCTCCGATGCGCTCGGCGGCCGCCGCGCAGCGGTCCGGGTCGCGTTCCCAGATCGCCACCTTGGCCCCGAACGCCGCCAGCCCTTCGGCGATCCCACGGCCGATCCCGGCTCCCCCGCCGGTCACGACCGCGACCCGGCCGTTCAGCAGAATGTCCGACGGACTGATTGCCACGCCCGCAGCGTATCGGTTCCCCGTTCGAACGGAACAGCCTTCCCGGTCGCGATCTCGCGTTCCGAACGACCACGGCCTCACTCTCGCGAACGCTGCCCGCCCGCTTTCGCGCGACCCGCCGCGTACCCGGCAGGCGCGTTGCCGATGACGCCCTGCGCCTCGAGTTCGGTGATCTCCGCGTCGGTGAACCCGAGTTCGGCCAACACCTCGTGGTTGTGCTCGCCGAGCAGCGGGGCCGGGCGGCGGTGGAACCGCGGCGGACCGCCGGACGGCCGCACCGGCACGGTGCTGTGCGGGACCGGGGGGTTCACCGGGTGCCCGACGGTCTCGAAGAAGCCGCGGTGGCACAGTTGTTCGAGCTCGATCTGCCGGTGCGGCTGCATCACCCTGGCCACCGGGACCCCGGCCGGCCACAGGGTCGCGACGATCTCCTCGCCGCTGCGCCGCGCACACCAGTCCGCCAGCCGGGCGTCGATGGTGTCGTGCGCGGCCCGCCGGCCGGCGGCGGTGTCGTAGGCCGGGTCGGCCGCCCAGGCGGGGTCGCCCAGCGCCCGGCGCAGCGCGGCCCACTGGGCGTCGTCGGCGACGGCGATGGCCACCCAGCAGTCGCGGCGGCCGAACTCGTCGATCTCGTTGGTGCGGTACAGATTCTGCGGCGCGGCGGCGGGCCCGCGGTTGCCGCTGCGGCCGAGCAGCGCACCGTGCGCGGTGTACTCGACGAGCTGTTCGGCGGTGATGCTCAGCGCGGCGTCGACCATCGCGGCCTCGACGAGCATGCCCTCGCCGGTGCGGCGACGGTGTTCCAGCGCCAGCAGCAACCCGACCAGCGCGTGGATGCCCGCATTGGGGTCCCCGATCGAGTACGGCTCGTACGGGTTGCGGTCCGGGTAGCCGGTGAGCCAGCTGATCCCGGCGGCGGCCTCGATGACGTAGGCGAACGCCGGGTTGTCCCGCCACGGGCCGTCCAGCCCGAAACCGGGCATCCGCAGCATGATCGCGTCGGGCTTGATCCGTCGCACCGTCGGGTAGTCCAGGCCGAGCTGGTCGAGCACCCGGGGGGTGAAGTTCTCCGCGACGACGTCGGCGGTGGCGATGAGCCGTTCCAGCACCTCGCGACCACGGGGCTGCTGCAGGTCGAGGGTGAGGCCGAGCTTGTTGGTGTTCAGCCCGGAGAAGATCGGCGACCTCTCCCACCACTGCGCTTCGGTGACCGGGATGCCGGCGATGAGCCGGGTGCCGTCGGGGCGGCGGGTGGATTCGACGTGGATGACCTCCGCGCCGAGCATGGCGAGCAGGTGGGTGCAGCTCGGTCCGGCCCAGAACGTGGTCAGGTCGATCACCCGCAGCCCGGCCAGCGGCAGCCCACCGCCCTGCCGCGGAACAGCATTCCCGGCACTGTCCCCTCCGGGATCACGACCGGGAACGCCGTTCCGCGGGGGAAGGGGCCGGCCCAGGCGCGGGGCGGGGGCGGGTGGCCGCAGCGGCGCCCCGGACAGCCGGTAGGGCGGGCCGGGCTGGCGGAACCCGTGCGGGTTGTCCACGATCGACCCGCGGGCCGTGAAGTGGTCGAGCTCGTCGAGGTTGGCGCCGTTTGCCACCGGCGCGTTGGGGATGCGGAACGCCGTTGCCAGTTCCCGGATCTCGTCGACGGTGTGGTCGGCGACCCAGGCGTAGAGCTCCTCGGCGTGCCGGTTGGCCTGCTCGGTGATGCTCAGCGGGCTGTCCTCGTCGATCCACTCCGGGTGCCCGGTCATCGCGCACAGGTCGAACCACTGCTGGGCGGTGCCGCAGCCGAGGTCCACCAGCCCGTCGCGGGCACGCGCGATCCCGGGCACGGTGAGCCGGCGCGCGTCCCGCCAGGGCCGGCCCAGCATCCGGTGGTAGGTCACCGGATAGTAGGTCAGGCCGAGGATGCAGGCCTCGAGCACGGACAGGTCCAGCAGTTCGCCGTGGCCGCGGTAGGCCAGCGTGAACGCCGCGGCGTAGGCGCCGGCCAGGTACTCCCCCACCTGCCCGCCGACCTGCACCGGGGCCCGGTCCGGGGTGCCGCGGCCCAGTCCGACGATGCCGCCGGACCAGGCCTGCAGGGTGAACTCGGTGGCCGCCCGGTCCGCCCACGGCCCGTCCAGCCCGAACGGGGTGATCGCGGTGACGGTCAACCGCGGATGGTCGCGGTGGATCCGCTGCGGCGGGAACGCCTCGGCCACCGCCGATCCGCGCGACCACACCACCGCGTCGGCGCCGGCCAGCAGATCCCGTACCGGGTCGGGGTCGGCCGGGTCGACGACCACGCCGCGCTTCCCGCCGGCGAGGTAGGCGAACAGCGGTCCGCCGGTCACCGGATCCACCGCCGCCCCGGACGCCGACCAGCCGCGCAGTGGATCCCCCTGCGGCGGTTCGACCTTGACCACCTCCGCGCCGCCGTCGGCGAGCAGTTTCGTGCAGTAGGCACCGGCGATGCCCACCGACAGGTCGACGACGACGAATCCGTCGAGGGGGAACCGGCTCACGGCTTTTCGCGGTTGGACTTGCTCAGCCGGAACTCCGGCGGGAACCGCATGTCGTTGTCGTTGACCGCATCGGCCAGCCCGGAGTCGATAGCCTCGTGCATGTCGAGGTCCTCGGCACCGTCGTTGGCCACCCCGTTGCCCATCGACTCGAAGAACGCGCTCAGCAGACTGCCCAGATACTCGCCCTGGTACTGCTTGTAGACCTCGAAGAAGATCTTCTGCTGGAACACCGTGTCCACCGGGCGGTTCCGGGCACACGCCAGCGCGTACTTGGCCACCTCGTCCTCGAGCTCGGCGCGCGGCACCACCTTGTTCAGGAAGTTGCACTGATACATCTCGGCGGCGGTGAACGGCCGCCCGGTGAAGACCATCTCGGCGAACTTGCGCAGGCCCATGGTCTGGATCCAGGTCCACATCCGCGGGCCCCAGCCGTAGTAGCGGAACGACGGGTGGCCGAACAGCGCGTCGTCGGAGGAGATCACCAGGTCGGCGTCGGCGCACTGGTAGAAGTGCCAGCCGTAGCAGTAGCCCTTGGCCTCGACGATGCTGATCTTCTTGAACTCCTGCAGCGGCCGGTTGCCGGCCTGGGAGTTGGCGTACCAGGCGCTGATCGTCGCCCCGTTGCGGAAGGTGCCCGGCGGCGGGTAGCTGACGTCGCCGACGCCCTCGTCCTCCAGCCGCAGCTCGGCCAGCCGCAACGCCGGGTTCTCGTTGCCCGCCATGAACTCCGGCAGGTCTGCGCCGCTGCCGAGGTTGTCGCCGACACCCCGGATCACCACTACCTTCACGTCGTTGTCGACGGTTGCCGCGCGCAGCACGTCGGCGTAGCGCAGCCGGGCGGCGGAGGTGGGCGCGTTGAGGTACTCCGGCCGGTCGAAGGTGATGGTGGCGATCCGGGTCTTCGGGTCCTTCTCGTAGCGGATGATCTCCTCGGGCCGCGGCCGGTCAGCCATGGACCGCCTCCATCCCGGTCCGCCCGAACGTCGGGCCGGCCGTGAGCACCTCGGGCCCGTCCTCGGCGATCAGCACCGCGTCGCGGTGGAACACCGCACCCACCCCCTGCTGCCAGACGTAGCCGGTGACGGCGAGCACCATGCCGACGTCGAGCCGCTCCTGTTCGGCGGTGCGGGCCAGGTGCGGGGTGACCACCGGCGGGTCGAAGCCCAGGCCCAGCCCGTGTGCGACGGCCATCGGCGGCAGCGGTTCCCCGGCCGCCTCGTAGGCACTGAGCAGGTCGCCGGTGACCGCGCCGGGCCGGCACATCATCAGCAGCCGCTCCCACAGCTCGTCGGCCCGCCGGTACAGCGCCCGCACCCGGTCGTCGGGCTCGCCGACCGGCCAGGTGCGGCCCACCTCGCCGAGGTAGCCGTCGGCGAGCACGCCGGCGGAGAAGGCCACCAGGTCGCCCTCCCGCACCGTGCCGTCGCTGCGGGCCCGCCGCCACGGATGGTCGGCGGAGGTCACCCACGCTCCCTCCTGGGTGGCCGGGGTGCTCACCCCGCCGGCCGCCTCGGCCTCGAGCACCGCACCGGCCAGCGCCTTCTCGGTGACGCCGGGCCGCAGTTCGGCCACCGCGGCCGACAGCGCCGTCTCGGCGACCTGCAGCGCGCCGCGCAGGGTGCGCAGCTCCGCCACGGTCTTCAGGCGCCGGGCGGCGCGCATCGCCGGTTCGGCGTCGACGAGTTCGGCGGCGGGGAACGCCAGGGGCAGCAGTTGGGCGAACGTCGGGGTGAGCGCGTCGGTGCCGACGCGGCGGGCGTCGGCGGAACCGTCGATGCGTTTGAGCACTTCGATGAGCGTCATCGGGTTCCAGGCCAGGCCGTAGAGGTGGTCCCGCCCGATCTCCTCCGGAATGCCCTCGTCCCAGGTGCTGTTGAGATGGATCTCGCCGGTCTCGCGCACCACCGCGCAGATCGGGCCGAACGGCCGGGTGCCGGCCACCCACAGCTGCGGTGCGCCGGTGACGTAGCGGACGTTGGCCTGCCGGCCCAGGATCAGGATGTCCAGGTCGTGGGTCTCCATCTGGACCAGTGCCCGCTGCCGCCGGCTCAGCCGCAGCGCCAGGCTGTCGGGCAGGATCTCGGTGCTCATGGGCGTCCTATCTCCCCTGGTAGGGGTCGTAGGGGTAGTCGGTCAGCGGGGCGTAGCCCGCTTCGGTGACGACGACGATCTCCTCGGCCCGGTAGCCGCCGGTGCCGTCCTCCCAGACGACCGGTTCGAGCACCAGCACCATGCCGGCCGGGAAGACGAAGTTGTCGTCGAACTCCTCGCCGAGATCGGTTCCGATCATCGGCATCTCGGCGGCGTTGGTGCCGATGCCGTGGCCCAGGTAGAAGTGCGGCAGCCAGGGCTTGACCCCGCCGTTGGCGGCGGTGGCCGCCCGGGCCAGATCCCCGGAGGTGGCACCGGCCCGGATGACCTTCAGGGTGGCGTCGAGGATGTCGCGCCAACGGTGGAACTGCTCGTGCTGGCGCGGGGTGGGCTCCGCGCCGACCAGCCAGGTGCGGCCGAAGTCCGAGCAGTACCCGGCGTAGGTGATGCTGACGTCGGTCCACAGCACGTCGCCGGTGCGCAGTTCGCGTTCGGTGGTCAGCAGCGGCAGGGCCAGGTCGCCGTGGGTGGTCCAGGTGCCCTCGGCGCGCGACGGCGGCATCACCTGCCAGATGGCCTCCAGCATGTTGGTGGTGGCGCCGAGTTCGAAGGCGCGCCGCACGAACCGGGCCGACAGATCGATCTGCCGCACGCCGGGCGCGAGCCGGGCCTGCACGTCCACCATGGCCTGCTCGGTGATCCGGCAGGCACGCCGGATGCAGGCGATCTGGTCCGGCGTCTTGGCGAGTTTGGCCGCGCCGACCACCGGCCCGGCGTCCTGCGGCGGTCCGCCCGGGAAGACCCGGTGCGCGGCCCGGCGCATCGCCCCGGTGAGTTCGTCGACGGCGACCACCGCGCCGGGCTTGACCAGGCCGGCCAGTACCCGCGCGAAATGCTCCACCCCCTCGTCGAATTCGAGGTACAGCGGCGGGTGCACGTGATCGACCGGGAGTTGGGTGTCGAACGCCGATCCCTCGCGGAAGGGCATGAACACGTGCGGGTGCTCGTCGTCGGCCAGCATGATCGCGACCGGCCGCTCGACGTGCGACAGGCCGGCGTCCAGCAGCGGCCAGCTCGCCCCGGTCGCGTACACCACGTTGCCGTTGCCGAGCAGCACGAGCGCGTCGACACCCCTGTCGGCCATGGTGGCCCGCAGCCGGGCACCGACCTCGCGGTACATCCGGGCGTGGTCGGGCTCGTCCGGGATGGTGAAGGTGGGGTCGGCGCCCGTGGCCGCCGACGCCCAACTGGTGGTGAGGGTCATGAGTTTTCCCGTCGCGACGGGCCGTTACACGAGGCCCAGGAACTGCTGGATGTTGGTGCTGACCACCTTCGCGGCGCGCTCCGGGCCGACCGCCCGCACGACGGCGGCCAGCGACCGCTCCGAGTAGCCGAAGGTGCTTTCGTTGTGCGGGTAGTCGCTGGACCAGAACACCCGGTCCACGCCGATCTCGTCGATCAGCCGCAATCCGAGCGGGTCCACCATGAACGACGCCCACATGTGGTTGTCCCAGTAGTGCCGGGGGTCGTGCCGCGGTTCGTGATTGAACATGTGCCGGTAGGAGGCCAGCAGGTGTTCGGCGTCCTGCAGCGCGGTGGGCACCCAGGCGATCCCGCCCTCGAACCAGCCGATGCGCAGGCCCGGGTGGCGGTCCAGGATGCCGGAGAACAGGTACTTGGCGAACTGTTCGCGGAACGAGTCGACGTTCACCATCATGCCGACCACGACGCTGTTGTGCTCGCAGGGCGTCTTGGGCGGGGTCTCGCCGATGTGATGGCTGACCGGCAGCCCTGCGGCCTCGATCTCGTCCCACACCGGGTCCATGGCGCGGCTGCCGTAGTCGTAGATGTTGCCGTCGTCGTCCTTGCCCGGGTTCAGCGGCAGCAGGAAGGTCCGCAGCCCGAGGTCCTTGAGCTGCCGCAGGGTGCTGCGGGTGCCCTTGGGGTCCCACCAGTTGATCAGGCCCACACCGTAGAACCGGCCCTTGGACCGCTCCTGCAGGTCGGCGATGTGCTCGTTGTAGATGCGGAACACCCGTTCCCGGATGGCCTTGTCCGGGTAGTGGAACAGCGCCAGGACCGCGTTGGGGAAGGCCAGCTCCTTGTCGATGCCGTCCTCGGCCAACTCCCGGACCCGGGCCTCGATGTTGTTGGTGGCCGCCCCGGCCAGGTCGTCGTACTGCATCAGCACGCGGCCGAAATCGCCGCCCACCCAGGTCTTGCCCTTCATGCCGACCATGTAGGCGCCGTCCTCGTACCAGATCCGCGGGGCCGCGCCCTTGAGGTCGTCGGGGAAGCGTTCGTAGAAGATGTCCTCGGCCACCGAGATGTGGTTGTCGGCCGAGAACACCTCGGTGCCGGGCGGCAGGCCGACCTCGTCGGCGTGTTCGCGGAAGTGGCCGCGACGGAACTTCGGCGCGCCGAACCCCTCCGGGGGGTACAGCGTCGTGGTGGCAGGGGCTGACATCGGCGGCACTCCAATCGCTGGGGAGCGGTTACCAGGTGACGGGCAGTTCGTAGACCCCGTAGGCGAGCCGGTCGTGCTTGAACGGGATCTGGTCGATCGGCACGGCCGGCCGCAGGTCCGGGATGCGGCGCAGCAGGGTGGGGAACACGATCTGCAGCTCGGCGCGGGCGAGCTGCTGGCCGACACACTGGTGACGGCCGTAGCCGAAGCCGAGCTGGGCGGCGTCCTCGCGGCGCAGGTCGAGCCGGTCCGGTTCGGGGAACGCCTTGGGGTCCCAGTTGGCCGGGGCGAGGTCGATGATGATGCCCTCGCCGGCGCGGATGGTCTCCCCGGCGATCTCGATGTCCTCGACGGCCACCCGGCGCTGCCCGTTCTGGATGATGGACAGGTAGCGCATGAGCTCCTCGACCGCGGTGGCGATCGCCTTGGGATCGTCGGTGCTGCGCAGGAAATCGGCCTGGTCCGGGTGCTCCAGCAGGGCCAGCACCCCGATGCCGATCATGTTGGCGGTGGTCTCGTGACCGGCGATCAGCAGCCCGGTGCCGAGCTGGGCGGCCTCCTTGACGCTGATCTCGCCCGCCTTGACCCGCTCGGCCAGATCCGACACCGCGTCCTCGGCCGGCTCGTCCATCTTCTTCTTGATCAGTTCGATGAGGTAGCCCGCCAGGCTCATCGCGCCCCGCTGCCCCTGTTCGGCGGTGGCGTAGCGGGCCAGCCCGACGTTGGCGTGGTGCTGGAAGAACTCGTGGTCCTCGTAGGGCACGCCGAGCAGTTCGCTGATCACCCGGGTGGGCACCGGCAACGCGAGTTTGGTCACGATGTCGGCCGGCTTGTCGCCGGCCAGGATGTCGTCGATGCACTCGTCGGTGATCTGCTGGATGACCGGCCGCAGCCCCTCCACCCGCCGGAAGGTGAACGGCTTGGACAGCATCCGGCGGAACCGGGTGTGCTCCTCGGCGTCGGAGGTGAACACCGAGCGGGGGCGTTTGTGCACGGTGGCGAGCATGTGCTCGTTCCAGTGCGGGAAGCCGGGCCGGCGGTCGTCGACGCTGACCCGGGAGTCGGCGAACAGCGCCCGGGCCGCTTCGTATCCGGTGACCAGCCAGGGCGTGCTGCCGTCCCAGATCCGCACCCGGGAGAGCGGTTTCACCTCGTTCATGCGCAACATCGGCGGTGGCGGCGCGAACGGCCGCCGCGGGTCGCGCTCCATCGGGTAGTCCGGGATCTCGGCGGCCGGATCGGCGGCGGTTCCGGTGAGGGTCTCCGACACTGTCACTCCTCGAGTTCGATGGCCCGGGCCGGACAGGCCGCGGCCGCGCTGCGCACGGCCGCCACCCGGTCCGCCGGTGGTTCGGGATCCAGCAGCACCACGACGCCGTCCTCGTCGCGTTGGTCGAACACGTCACCGGCGTTGAGCACGCACTGGCCCGACGAGACGCACTTGTCCTGGTCCACCGTCACTTTCATGCTCAGGAACCTCCCGAGACGGGCGCCTGCCAGAGGCCGACGACGGCGTCGATGAGATCCTCGGCCGCCGTCGACCAACTGAAGCCGCGTTGGGCCTTGCCGGTGGCCAGGGCGCGCTCCAGCTCGGCACAGGTGTGCATCAACAGGTTGCGCCCCATGATGTTGCGCACCGCCCGCACCCGCGGCGGCAGGTCCGGCAGGCAACGGTTGATGCCGTCGATCACCCGGACCAGCGCCGGCAGCGACAACGCGTCGCGGGTGACGATGCCGTGGTACTCCGGGTCGGCCATCACCTGCGCGGCGAAGCGCGCGTACCAGGTCGGGTTGCCCAGCGCGGCAAGGTGATCGGTGAGCGGCCGGACCAGGCAGGCCACCCAGTCGCGCAGTTCGGTGGAGTCGCCCAGCTCGGCCAGCATGCGTTCCCGGTTGCGCTCCACCGGCTCGGCGTGCTTGCGCTCGATCGCGCGCACCAGGTCGGTCTTGGTCCCGAAGTGGTAGCCGACCGCGGCGTTGTTGCCCTGCCCGGCCGCCTCGCTGACCTGACGGTTGGACACCGCGAACACACCGTGCTCGGCGAACAGTCGCTCGGCGGCGGCCAGGATGGCCTCCCGGGTGCCCTGCGCCCGGTCGGTGCGCACCGGCCTGACAGCGGTCATGTGATCCAGTCAACAGTCCGCACCCTATTTAAGTCAAGCGATTGATTTAATTCGGCTCGCGCCGGATCACCTTGCCGGCCACCGTGCCGCCGTCGACCGGCAGCACGGTGCCGGTGACGTAGCGCGACCGCTCGGAGGCGAAATACAGTGCGGCCTCGGCGACGTCGTCGACGGTGCCCTCGCGCTTGAGCGGCCGGTCGTCGCGCATCTGCCGGCGGATCCGGGCCTCGAACCGCTCCAGCCGCTCGCGGTCGGCGTCGGTGGCCGCGGTCTGCAGCAGCGGGGTGGGGATGTTGCCGGGCGCCAGGCAGTTCACCCGGACCTCGTAGTGGGCGAGTTCGATCGCCGCACACTTGCTGAAGTGAATGACCGCGGCCTTGGAGGCGCGGTAGACCGACACCCCGCCCCCGGCCTGCACGCCGCCGATCGACGACACGTTGATGATCGACCCGCCGCCGCGCTCGCGCATCCGCCGGGCCGCGTCGCGGGTGCCGGCCATCACCCCGAGCAGGTTCACCCGCAGCACCCGGTCGAACTCGGCGAAGTCCTCGTCGAACATGCTCCGGCGCAACGGGCTGGACACCCCGGCGTTGTTCACCATGACGTCCAGGCCGCCGAAGGCCTCGACGGCGAAGTCGACCAGCGCGCCCACCTGCGCCTGCTCGCCGACGTCGGTGTGCCGGTACACCGCCGTGCGGCCGGCGCCGGTGATGCCGGCGGCGACGGCCTCGCCGAGGTCGTCGCGCACGTCGGCGACCACGACCGCCGCCCCCTCGGCGGCGAACCGCTCGGCGATGCCGCGGCCGATCCCGGACGCCGCGCCGGTGACCACCGCGACCTTGCCCGCCAGTTCAGCACTCATCGATGGAGTCCTCCGAGAAAGTCGAGCAGCAGCGCGTTGACCGCCGCGGGTTGTTCGATCTGCGGACAGTGCCCGGCGCGGTCCACCACCGCCGAGTCGCCCCGCGGGATCTGCGCGGCGATCCCGGCCGCCCAGCCAGGCGGCAGCAGCTTGTCCTGGGCCCCCTCGACCACCAGCGTGGGCACCGAGATCCGTTCGTAGGGGCGCGAACTCGACGGCGGCGGGGGCGGCTCGGCGCCGGGGCGGCGGAACCGGGCGGCGGCCAGCGCCTCCCACGCGCCGGGCGCGATGCTGGCCTCGTACCGGCGGCGCACGTAGGCGTCGTCGGCGGGATAGGCCGGGTCGGCGAACAGCGCGGCGACGATGCGCCGCATGGCCTCGAAGGTGCCGTCGTAGTCGTAGAGCGCGGCCATGTGCTCGTTGCGCTGGATCTCACCGCCGCCGCAGATGGCGACCAGGCTGCGCGCCGGCAGCCGCGGACGGGCCGAGGTGGCGTCGACGAGCAGGTTGACCGCGCCCATCGAGTTGCCGACGAAGTGTGCCGACTCGATGCCCAGCAGCGCGCAGAACCGGGCGATGTGGCGGATGCGCAGGCCGCGGCCGTCGACGAAGTCGACCACCTTGGCCGACCCGCCGAAGCCGAGCATGTCCGGGGCCAGCACCCGGTAGTGCTCGGCCAGGGCGCCGATGGTGCGCTCCCAGCCGATCTCCGCGGTGGCGCCGAACTCCCCGCCGTGCAGCAGCACCACCGGCTCGCCGTCGCCGGCCTCGAGGTAGCTGGTGTACAGGCCGTCGACGACGATGCTGCGCCGCTGGTGTTCCACCCCGGTCCCCTACTTGATCGCGATCGGGTTGAGCGGGGCCCCGACCGCGCCGGTGACCCGCAGCGGCGGTGCGACGAGCTGGAACTCGTAGACGCCGTCGGCGGCGCAGTCGGCGGCCAGTGCGCCGAGATCCCAGTACTCGCCCAGCATCATGCCCATGTCGCGCAGGCACAGCATGTGCAGCGGCAGGATGGTGCCCGCCACCCCGGACACCGGGTCCTCCACCATGAGGTTGTCCGCGGCCACCGCGGCCACCTCGCGTTCGTGCAGCCACATCGCGCACCGCCAGTCCAGCCCGGAGTAGGGCTCGGCCCCGTCGCCGGTCTGCCGGAACCGGTCCCACCACCCGGTGCGGATCAGCACGATGTCGCCGGTGCCGATCTGCACTCCCTGGGCGTGGGCCACCTCGTCGAGCTCGTCCGGGGTGATGGGTTCCCCGGCGCGCAGGAAGGTGTCCGCGCCGCGGTGGCGGACCAGGTCCAGCAGCACCCCGCGGGAGGTGATGCCCTTGCCGTCGACCTTGTCGATGCCGCAGTGGAACGCGCCCTGGCTGGTCACCGAGGTGGCCGGATAACCGTTGTAGAGCCGGTCGTCGTAGTAGACGTGCGACAGCGCGTCCCACTGGGTGGCGGCCTGCAACGGCATGATGATCATGTCGTCGTTGAACCGGAACGGATTGTCCACGAAGTAGCCGGCCAACTGCTGGGCGACCGAGTTCCGCCACCACTGCGGGCCGTACTGCACCAGGGTGTGGGCGTCGCCGCCGTCGACGGTCATCAGGTGCATCGGATTGGGCCGGTACTGGAACGCGCCCTGCGGCCCGGACGATCCGAAGTCCACCCCCAGCGGGAACACCTTGCCGTGCCGGACCAGGCCCGCCGCCTGCGCGACCTTGGCCGGGGTGATGAAGTTCAGCGTGCCGAGTTCGTCGTGCTCCCCCCAGCGTCCCCAGTTGCGCACCGCCTCGCCCGCGCGGCGGAACTCCTCGAGTGTGGCCATCTCACTCCTGCAGACTCGCGGCGACGCGGCCGGCGATGTTGCCGCCGTCGACCCAGATGACTTGTCCGGTGATGTATCCCGCGGCGCGGCTGTTGAGGAAGGTCAGCACCGCGGCCTGTTCGGCCGGGTCGGAGACCCGGCCCAGCGGTTTGTCGATGCCGTCGAGGTAGTCCGGGCCGTACCGGCCGCGCAGTTGGTCCAGGATCGGCGTCTCGCACACCCCCGGTCCGGTGCAGTTGATCCGGATGCCGGCGGCGGCCAGCGCCCCGGCCCGGGCCATGGTGTAGAGGATGAGCGCCTCCTTGGCCAACCGGTAGCCGCCGTCGGCCAGCGACTCCGGATGGGCCCGGCACCAGTCGATCCCGGCCCAGTAGGAGTCGGTGGCCAGCAGTCCGGCCGCCTCCCGGCGGTGTTCGAGGTAGCCGGCCGCCGCCAGACTGGACACGCTCGCCACCGCCGATCCCGGCGGCATCAGCGGCAGCACCGCCTCGGTCAGCTGCCGGGTGCCCAGGAAGTCGATGCACACCACCCGCAGCGGATCCCCGATACCCGAGGACACCCCGGCCACGTTGAACAGGGCGTGCACCGGCCCGTCCAGCGCGGCCGCGGCGCGGTCGATCGAGGCCGGGTCGGCCAGGTCGAGTTCGACGAAGCGGTCCAGCCCGATCCGTGGCCGGTGCAGATCCAGGCCGATCACCTCCGCGCCGAGTTCATGCAACTGACCGGCCAGCTGCGCGCCGATGCCCGATGCGCAGCCGGTGACGACGGCGCGGCGCCCGTCGTAGCGCCACCAGTCCTCGGCCCGCACCTCACCCGGCCTGTTCGTGCTGCTTGGCTTCCTCCCGGGCGCGCTGGGCGGCCTTGACCCGTCCCTCGTTGATCTCGGCCATCGCCTCGGGGATCTCGCTGGCGGTGAACTTGCCGCCGCGGCCGGTGGGCAGCCCGCCGAACGCGTAGGTCTCGTCGAAGACCGGTGCGTCGGAAGGCTGCCGGCGCGCCTCGATCTTCTCGATCACCGGCTCGAGCCGCTTGCGCTTGGCCTCCTGGGCCGCCGCGTCGCGCTCGATGAACTCCGGCAGGATCTCGCGGCCCATGATCTCGATGGACTCCATGGTGCCTTCGTGGCTGCGCGGGTTGAGCAGCAGGATGATCTCGTCGACGCCGGATTCCTCGTAGCCGCGCAGGAACTCGCGCACGGTGCGGGGCGAGCCGATGGCACCGCGGCCCGGCCCGTAGGCCAGGGTGGGATCCTCCGCGACCGCCTGCTCGTAGCGCTCCCACACCTTGGTGCGGCCCGGGGTGTGCATCCCGGTCATGTAGTAGTGCATGATCCCGAACGAGAAGAATCCGCCGCCGATCCCGAGCCGCTTGAGGGCCTCCTCGTCGGTCCGGGCGACCATCATCGACAGGTCGCCGCCGATGGCGAGGATGTTCGGGTTGACCGCCGGGGTGACCGGCGCGCCCCGCTCCTCGAGTTCCCGGTAGTACCCGTCGACGCGTTCCTTGAGCGGACCGGGCCCGGTGTAGGCGAAGCTCAGCGCGCCGATCGCCTTCTGCGCGGCCATCTGCACCGACGACGGGCGGGTGCAGGCCACCCACACCGGCGGGTGCGGCTTCTGCAGCGGCTTGGGGATCACGTTGCGGGCCGGCATCTCGACGTGCTCGCCCTTGAACCCGCTGAACGGCTCCTCGACCATGCAGCGGATGGCGACCTCGAGGGCCTCCTCCCACATGCCGCGCTTGTCGGCCGGGTCGATGCCGAAGCCGCCGAGCTCGGCCACCGACGAGCCCTCGCCGGTGCCGAACTCCACCCGGCCGTTGGACAGGTGGTCCAGGGTGGCGACGCGTTCGGCGATGCGGGCCGGGTGGTTGATCGGCGGCGGCAGATGCATCACCCCGAATCCCAGGCGGATGTTGCGGGTGCGCTGGCTGGCCGCGGCCAGGAACATCTCCGGCGCGGTGGAGTGGCAGTACTCCTCCAGGAAGTGGTGCTCGGTGAGCCACACCGTCGAGAAGCCGGCCTTGTCGGCCGCCTCCACCTCGTCGAGGCCGTGCTGGAACAGCTGGTGCTCGTCGTCCTCGGACCACGGCCGCGGCAGCGGGAATTCGTAGAACAGCGAGATTCTCATCGGTATACCTCCTGGGAGCTCGGGTCTGCTGATGCGGCCTGTGCCGCGAGGTGTCTGGCCGCCACGTAGCCGAACGTCATGGCCGGCCCGATGGTGGCTCCGGCGCCGGCGTAGCTGCGCCCCATCACCGCGGCGGCGTTGTTGCCCACCGCGTACAGCCCTGGGATTACTGTGTCGTCGGCGCGCAGCACCCGGGCGTGCTCGTCGGTGCGCAGGCCCCCGGAGGTGCCCAGATCGCCGAGGATGATCTGGAAGGCGTAGTACGGGGGTTTACCCAGCGGGTACAGGTTCGGGTTGGGCAGGGTGGGGTCGCCGTAGTAGTTGTCGTAGGCGCTATCGCCGCGGTTGAAGTCGTCGTCGTGGCCCTTGCGCGCCAGTTCGTTGTAGCGTTCGGCGGTGGCCCGCAGCGCAGCGGCCGGCACGTCGATCTTGGCGGCCAGTTCCTCCCAGCTGTGGGCCTCCTTGACCACTCCGGACTCCAGCCAGGCCCGGGGCACCTTGCGCCCGGTGGGCACCGGGGCGAACGGGATCTTCGGGATGGGCAGGTGTCCGGCGATGACGTAGCGGCGGAACGACCGGATGTCGGTGATCAGCCAGCACGGGATGTGCCGCACCCCGGAGTTGTGGCCCTCGATCATGGCGTGGGCGAAGTCCATGTAGGGGGCGGCCTCGTTGACGAACCGCTCGCCGGCGCCGTTGACGACGAACTGCGAGGGCATCATCCGCTCGTTGAGCATGAACTGCAGCCGCCCGTCCGGCCAGCAGATGGCCGGGAACCACCACGCCTCGTCGAGCAGGTCCGTGGCGGCCCCGACGCGCTGACCGGCGCGGATGCCGTCGCCGGTGGCGGCGGGGTTGCCGAAGCTCCAGTCCCGGCCCGCACCGGCGAGCTCCTCGACGACGCCCAGCACCGGCAGCTGTTCGCGGCGCCAGGCCATGTCGTGGTCGAACCCGCCGGCGGCCAGGATAACCCCGCGGCGGGCCCGGATCCGGGTGGGCACCCCGTCGCGCTGCACCACCGCGCCGAGCACGGCACCGTCCGGTGCGGTGATCAGCTCGGTCATCGGGGCGTTGAGCCACAACGGAACACCCCGGTCGCGCAGTGCCAGCCGCATCCGCGCCACCAGCGACTGGCCGATGGCCGCCATCCGCTCCCCGAACACCCGGGCCTTGACCATCCGCCACACCAGCTTGAGCAGCACCACCTTGCCCCGCCAGTTCTGGCGGATCTGGTAGAAGAGCCGGAGATCCTTGGGCGCGAACCAGATTCCCCGCGGCGCCAACGCCAGCGGCTGCAGCAGGTGGCGTTCCTCCGCTCCGAGCTTGCGCAGGTCGATGGCCGGCACGTTGATGGTGGACCCGAGGGGCGATCCCCCCGGCAGTTCCGGGTAGTAGTCGGCGTAGCCCGGCTTCCAGACGAATTCGAACCAGGGGCTCAGGTTCTCCAGGAACTCCATCATCTCCGGCGCGGCCTCGACGTAGCGGCGCAGCCGCGCGTCACTGACCAGCCCGCCGGTGATCCGGCGCAGGTACTCGAACACCCCGTCCGGGTCGGGGCGGTAGCCCGCGCGGCGCTGGGCCGGGGCGCCGGGCACCCAGATCCCGCCGCCGGACAGGGCGGTGGAACCGCCGTAGTGGGCGGACTTCTCCACCACCAGGGTGTCCAGGCCGTGGTGGTCGGCGGTCAGCGCCGCGGTCATCCCGCCGCCGCCGGAACCGACGACCAGCACGTCGACCTCGAGATCGAAGGGTTCGGTGGGGTTCTCGGTCATGTCAGCACCGCCGTCCTGATGGCGAACCCGGCGATCAGCTCGGGTGCGGCCCGGTAGTAGTGGTTGCCGGTGCGGTAGGGGCCGGCGGCGGCCAGCGCGGCGAACGCGGCCACCCAGGTGCGGATCTCGTGGGCGGAGTTGCCGCCCTCGCCCGCGATGAAATCGTTGGTCCAGCCGTCCAGGTCGGCCAACCGGCCGGTGTCGAGGAGGTCCAAAAAGCCGCGGTCGAAGTCCGGGTTGAGCGGCCGCAGATCGCCCTGCCCGGCGGCGAACTCGCGGGCCGCGGCCAGCACCGCACGCTGGCGGGCCTGGCGCTGCTCGGGCGTCATCGGCGCCCCGTGCACGATCCGCTCCAGCGCGACCGGCGGCGCGGTGGCCAGGGTGGGCACCGGCGGATCGTGCGACAGCCCGCCCGAGCCCAGCACCAGCACCCGCCGGTCCATGCCGGTCAGGAAGCGCCCCACCGCCGTGCCGAGCGCCCGGGAGCGGTGCAGCGGCCCCAGCGGGGTGGCCACCGAGTTGACGAAGACGGGCACCACCGGCCGGGATGCGGGGTCGCCGAACAGGATCTGCAGCGGCTGCACGGTGCCGTGGTCGACCTCGATCCCGGCGGAGACGGCGACGTCCACCCCGGCGTCGAGCACCGCGGCGGCCAGGTCGCCGGCCAGCCCGGCCGGGACGTCCAGCGGCCCGGCGTGGGTGCCGTAGTCGCCGACGCCGCTGGCCGCCGTGCTGATGCAGAACGGCGGCATCAGCCGGTAGAAGAACCCGTTGTAGTGGTCGGGTGCGAACACGACGACGAGTTCGGGGTCGAACTCGGCGACGAAGTCGCGAGCCCGGCCCAGCGCCGCCCCGATGTCGTCAAGGAGTTCGGCGGGTGGTCCCGGAAGGTTCAGCAGCGGACTGTGGGACATGCAGCACAGCGCGATCGGCATCGGGCCCCTCACCTCCCTCCCCGGTCAGACCCAGCACCCGAAACAGTTGCCGGCTGGTCTCGGCGGCGCGCTGGGCGATGCAGGCCGCGGCGATACAGCGGTCCGGGCGCAGGAACAGCACCGAGTCGGTGTGCGCGTCGAAGAACCGCTTGAGCGCCCCGGTGCGGTCGCCGACGACGACCACGTCGGGGTCGTCGTGTCCGGCCCAGTGCAGCTGGGTGTTCGGCCGCACCGTGACGAACCGGGCACCCAGTGCCTTCCAGCGGGCGAACACGTCCTCGCCGAGCAGGGCACGCAGGTTGTTGCTCCAGCACAGCACCGCGAACCCGGGGCCGAGCACGTCGTCGAGCAGCACGTCGGCGGTCTCCCGGGTGTCGACCCGCGGTTGGATGAACAGGGTGCCCACCCCGGAGGCCCGGCTGGAGGCCGCCGCGTGGTAGACCGCGCCCTGCTCGTAGCGGGGCATCGGTTTGAACCGCATCTCCAGCACGTACCGCTTCAGCGACGGCACGATCGAGGCGCCGCGGATCACCTTGTCCCGCAGGGTCGCGACGCGCCGGCTGGTCGGCGAGACGACCCGGCCGACCAGGGTGGACAGATCGATCATCGCCCGGGCGTGCTTGCGCCGCTCGGCGTCGTAGCTGTCGAGCAGCCCGTCCCGGGCGTGCCCGTTGACCACCGCGGCGAGTTTCCAGCCCAGGTTGGCCGCGTCGCGGATGCCGCTGTTGTAGCCCTGGCCCTGCCACACCGGCATCAGGTGGGCGGCGTCGCCGGCCAGCAGCAGCCGGCCCTTGCGGAACGCGCCGGCGATGCGGGAGTGGTGGGTGTAGACGCGGTGGCGGATGATCTCGACCCGTTCCGGTTCGGGCACCAGCCGGGCCAGCATCCGGGTGATGAACTCCCGCGAGTCGGCCTCGTCGTCGGACTCGTGGTTGTGGATCATGAACTCGAAACGCCGGATGCCGTGGGCGATCGAGATCGACACGTAGGGCCGGGCCGGATCGGCGCCGACCTCGCTGTTGGGGTGCCCGAGCGGGTCGTTGGCGACGTCGACCACCAACCACCGGGTCGGCGAGGTGGTGCCGTCGAACGACACCCCCATCGTCTTGCGGGTGGTGCTGCGCCCCCCGTCGCAGCCCACCAGGTACCGGGCGCGCACCGTGCGCAGGTCCGGTCCGGCCACCCCGACCTCGACGGCGTCGCCGGTGTCGGTGCACGTTTCCATCCGGTGTCCCCAGGCCACCCGCACGTGCTCGAAGCGGTCCAGCCCGGCCAGCAGCTCCGCGTCCACCATCGGCTGGACGAACCCGTTGCGTTTGGGCCAGCCGAATCTCGCGTCCGGCGGGGCCATCTCGGCCAGCAGCCGGCGTTCGGCGTCGAAGAAGCGCAGGATCTGGTTGGGCACGGTGTGCGGCAGGATCCGGTCCACCAGCCCGATCGCCTGGAAGGTGCGCAGCGCCTCGTCGTCCAGGCCGACGCCGCGGGGGTAGTCGATCAGCGACGCCCGCTCCTCGAGCACCAGCGTGCGGACCCCGTTGAGGCCCAGGATGTTCGCCAGGGTCAGCCCCACCGGCCCCGCCCCGACGATGACGACGTCGGCGGTCGCGGCGGTCACCGGCGCCCCAGCAGGAAGTCGATGTGCAACCGGTTGAACGTCGCGGGATCCTCGTACTGCGGCCAGTGCCCGCAGCCGGGCATGAGTTCGAACCGGGCGCCGGGGATCATCGCGGCGATGCGGCGGCCCTCGGCCACGTCGGCGGTGGGGTCGTCGCTGGTCCACACCACCAGGGTGGGCGCGGTGATGCGGCCGTATTCGGCCGGGCCGAGCAGGTTGCGGGCCCGGATCACGGGATCCTGCAGCGCCATGATGTCGCGCATGGCGTCGACGAATCCGGGCTGACGGTAGATCTTCTGGCGGCTGGCGACGATGTCGTCGTAGTCCTTGGACTTGTCGGCCATCAACCACTTGATCCGGGCCTGCACGGTCTCCCAGGTCGGGTTCTCCACGGCGGCCATGGACAGCGTGACGATGCGCCGCATGACCTGCGGGTCGGCCTGCGAGCCGCCGGCGGTGTTGAGCACCAACCGCCGCACCCGGTCCGGTTGGTCGATGGCGGCCCGCGCCGCGACCCAGCCGCCCAGTGACTCACCGGACAGGTGCGCCGCCGGTGCGCCGACCGCGTCCAGGAACGCCAGCAGGTGCGCGACGTAGTGCCGGATCTCCAGCGGATGACCGGGTTTGTCGGTGTAACCGTGGCCGAGCATGTCGATCGCGTAGACCGAGAAGTGCTCGGCGTGGGCGGCCAGGTTGCGGACGTAGGCCTCGGCGTGGCCGCCGGACCCGTGCAGGAACACCAGCACCGGCCGGTCCGGGTCGCCGGCGTGCAGGTAGCGGGTCCGCACCCCGCCGGCGTCCAGATAGCCCTGCTCGAAGGGCACGCCCTGCAGGTCGGCCCAGACGCTCTCGTGCACCGCGGTGGCGGTCATGGTCCCCTCTCGACGAGGTTCGGCGGGTTGCGGATGAAAATGTAATTCTCGTACAGTGCGAACCGATTGTGCTTTTTTCGCACAACGATGTGCACTATGCATAGAGGATCACTCTCGTCATGACCGCTGTCAAGGGATCCCACGGCGACCCGGCACCGCGCAGACCGGTCGGGTCGCAGACCCTGGCGCGCGGACTCACCGCCCTGCAGGCGATCACCACCGCCCCCGCCGGGATGACCGTGCAGCAGGTCGCCGATCACATCGGGGTGCACCGCACCATCGCCTACCGGCTGCTCGGCACGCTCGCCCAATTCCGTTACGTGGCAAGAGGTGACGACGGACGGTACCGCCCGGGCGCGGCGCTGGCGGTGCTCGGGGCGGCGTTCGACAACAACCTGCGTCAGCAGTGCGCACCGCGGCTGCGCGCCCTGGCCGAGGAGCTCGGCACCACGGTCTCACTGCTGGTCGCCGAGGGCGACGAACAGGTGGCGATCGCGGTGATCGTGCCGCGGCAGGTCTTCTACCAGCTGTCCTTCCACGAGGGCAGCCGCTACCCGCTCGACCGCGGCGCGGCCGGGATCGCGCTGCTGTCGAGCATGCCGCCCCGGCCCGGCGAGCGGGATCTGGTGCGCCAGGCCCGCGACCAGGGCTGGGTGATCACCTTCGGCGAGATCGAACCGGATACCTACGGCCTGGCCGTACCGGTGCGGCGCCGTCCGCCGTCCCCGCCCACCTGCATCAACCTCATCTCGCACCGCAAGGAGGTCGTGCTGGGGGGCCGGGAGGCGGTGCTGCGGGCGGCCGCGGAGCTGTCCGAACTGTTGAGCTGAGAGGAGCGAACGGTGACCGTGCACGACCGCGAGGCCGATGTCGTCGTCCTGGGCAGCGGAGCCGCCGGTCTGACCGCCGCGCTGACCGCGGTGGCCGAGGGCGCGTCGGTGCAGGTCTACGAGAAGGCGGACACCGTGGGCGGCACCAGCGCGGTGTCCGGGGGCATCGTCTGGATCCCGGCCCACAACCGTTGTCCGGACGGCGAACTCACCGTCGAGGACGCGATGGCCTACCTGCGGGCCCAGTCGCTGGGCGCCATGGACGAGGACCTGGTCGAGACGTTCGTGCGCACCGGGCCGGAGATGCTCGACTTCGTCGAGGCGCACAGCGCACTGCGGTTCGAGGTCGCCGAGGGATTCCCCGACTACAAGCCCGAACTGCCCGGCGGCCGGCCAACGGGCGGCCGGTCGCTCAACGCCCGCCCGTTCAACCTCACCCGGCTGGGCGACTGGGCGAACCGGATCACCGCGTTCCCGGCCGATTTCAGCAACGTCGGCATCGACGCCGAGACCCGGGCCCGCATCCACGCCGCGGTCGACGACGACTCCGGTGACTACTGCGTGGCCGGCACCGCGTTGATCGCCGGGCTGCTCGAGCCGCTGCTGGCCGCCGGGGTGGTGCCGCACACCGGGTGCCGGGCGGTGCGGTTGCTCGGTGGCCCGGACCGGATCACCGGGGTGGTGATCCGCCGGGGCGACGACGAGTTCCGGGTGACCGCCCGGCGCGGGGTGGTGCTGGCCACCGGCGGCTTCGAGTGGGACGCCCGATTGGTGGAGGCGTTCCTGCGCGGGCCGATGCGGGGCGCGGTCTCCCCGCCGAACAACACCGGCGACGGGTTGCGGATGGCGATGGAGCACGGCGCCGACCTGGCCAACATGGGCGAGGCGTGGTGGGTGCCGATCGTGCAGCTGCCCGGCGACACCTTCGCCGGCCGGCCGCGCAGCCGCAGCGTCCGGTTGGAGCGCACCCGGCCGCGCAGCATCATCGTCAACGCCGCCGGGCGGCGGTTCGTCAACGAGGCCGGCGAGTACAACGCGATGGCCGGGGCGTTCCAGTACCTCGACCCGCGGCACGGCTACGTCAACGACCCGGCCTGGATCGTGTTCGACGACCTGCACCTGAAGCGCTACGGCTTCCTCGGCGTGCCGCCGGGCGGCGCTGCGCCGGACTGGTTCAACGGCGCGGCCGATCTCGCCGAGCTCGGCGCCCGCACCGGCATCGACCCGGACGGGCTGGCCGACACCCTGGCCCGCTGGAACCGCAACGTCGCGGCGGGGACGGACCCCGAGTTCGGCCGCGGCGCGAGCACCTACGACGGCTACTGGGGCGACCTGAACGCCGCCACCCCGGCCGGGCGCACGCTGGGCCCGATCGACACCCCGCCGTACTACGCGGTCCCGGTGCGGATCGGGGCGATGGGCACCAAGGGCGGCCCACGCACCGACCGCGACGGGCGGGTGCTGCACGTGCGCGGCACCCCGATCCCGGGGCTGTTCGCCGCCGGCAACGCGATGGCCGGGGTGACCGGCAAGGCCTACGGCGGCGCGGGCGGCACACTCGGCCCGGCGATGGTATTCGGCTACCGGGCCGGACGGGCCGCCGCGGGCGGTCCCCCCGGGCCGACCCCCGCGGCGAACAGTTCCCGCACCGCGGTGTAGGGGTCGGCGGCGCCGTCGGCGACCCGGGCGGCCAGCCGGTCCAGCCCGGGGTGGGTGCGTAACCGGGTCCGGGCCAGCGACAGGATCTGCGCGCGGGCCCGCGCCAGCCGGCGCGCCGGGGTGTCCGCACGGTGGTGCGCCTCGATGGCCGATACCAGCTCGGGCACCCCCTCCCCCTGCACCGCAACGAGTTTCAGTACCGGCAGCGCGGTCTCGATGCGCAGGTCGCGGACCGTCTGCTCGGCGCCCTCGCGGTCGGCCTTGTTCACCACCACCAGATCGGCGACCTCCAGCAGCCCGGCCTTGGCCGCCTGCACGGCGTCGCCCGCGCCCGGGTTGAGGATCACCACGGTCGGATCGGCCACGGCGGCGATCTCGATCTCGGACTGCCCCACCCCGACCGTCTCCAGCACGATCCGGCCGAACCCCAGGGCGGCCAGCAGCCGCACCGCCGCGGGCACCGCCTCGGCCAGCCCACCCAGATGCCCGCGGGTGGCCACCGACCGGATCAGCACCCCGGGATCGGCGACGTGTTCGCCCATCCGGATGCGGTCGCCCAGCAGCGCCCCGCCGCTGTAGGGCGAGGAGGGGTCGACCGCCAGCACCGCGACCCGTTCCCCCCGCTCGCGGTAGGCGCCCACCAGCGCGGCCACGGTGGTCGACTTGCCCGCCCCCGGCGGGCCGGTGATGCCCAGCACCCGCGGCGTCGGCGCCGGCCCGAGCGCGGCGAGCACCTCGTCCCGTCGTTCGCCCTCGACCAGGGACAGCAGCCGGCCGGCGGCGCGCACCGACCCGCCGCGCGCGGCGGCGACGAGCTCCTGCACCGTCATCCCGGCCACCCTACGGACCCCTTCCCGAACCCGATGAGAATGTTATTCTCCGCCCACGAGAGTCGAAGTTTCAAGAAGGGGGTTCGGATGCGGATCGCGGGCAGCGCGGCGCTGGTCGTCGGCGGGGCGGGCGGGCTCGGTGAGGCCACCGTACGGCGGTTGCACGGGGCGGGCGCGAAGGTCGTCGTCGCCGACCTCGCCGACGAGAAGGGCCAGGCCCTCGAGCGCGAGCTCGGCGTGCGCTACGTGCGCACCGACGCCACCTCCGAGGAGTCGGTCCTCGAGGCCGTGGCCGCAGCGGAATCACTGGGGCCGCTGCGGATTTCGGTCGACACCCACGGCGGGCCGGCCGGCGGCGGGCGGCTGGTCGGCAAGGACGGCAGCCCGCTGGGGCTGGACGCCTTCGAGACGACGGTGAAGTACTACCTGACCGCGGTGTTCAACGTGATGCGGTTGGCGGCCGCGGCGATCGCCCGGACCGAGCCGCTCGAGGAGGGTGCCCGCGGGGTCATCGTCAACACCCCGGCCTACGGCAAGGCCGCCGACCAGCTCGAGGCGTACTGGGGCCCGCAGGTGCCGTTCCCGAAGCGGATGGGCCGGGCCGCGGAGTACGCGCAGCTGACGCAGAGCGTCATCGAGAACGACTACCTCAACGGCGAGATCATCCGGCTGGACGGCGCACTGCGCTTCCCGCCCAAGTGATTCCGATCCGGTTGCGACCCGGTTGCGATTACGTCGATTCCCCGATCACGCCGCAGCGCGGCACCACCCTACAGAACACCGGCAGCTCGACTATGAGGGAGGGATCATGACGGCTCCGGCCATGCCCCAACGCCTTGCGGCCGAACTCATCGGCACCTTCTGGCTCGTCCTCGGCGGATGCGGCAGCGCGGTATTCGCCGCCACCGCCAGCTCCGCCGACGGTTTCCCCCTGGGAATCGGATTCCTCGGTGTCTCGCTGGCATTCGGTCTCACCGTGCTGACCGGTGTGTACGCCCTGGGCACCATCTCCGGCGGGCACTTCAATCCGGCGGTCACCCTCGGTGCCGCCATCGCCAGGCGGGTGGAGTGGGGCGCGCTGCCGCTGTACTGGATCGCCCAGGTCATCGGCGGTCTCGTCGCCGGCCTGGTGATCTACATCGTGGCCAACGGCCGCGAGGGGTTCGTGGCCACCGGCAACATGGCCGCCAACGGCTACGGGGCGAACTCCCCGTCCGGGTACTCGCTGGCCGCGGTGCTGCTCACCGAGATCGTGCTCACCGCGATGTTCCTGTTCGTGATCCTCGGCGCCACCGACGACCGCGCACCGAAGGGCTTTGCCGGGCTGGCCATCGGACTCACCCTGACCCTGATCCACCTCATCTCGATCCCGATCTCGAACACCTCGGTGAACCCGGCCCGCTCCACCGGCGTGGCGTTCTTCAACGGTGCCGGGGCACCCGGGCAGCTGTGGGCGTTCTGGCTCGCACCGCTGATCGGCGCCGCCATCGCCGGGGTGCTGTACCCCATCCTCTTCGGCGACCGCACCCGGCTGGCGGAGCGGCCCGTCCGGGAGGACGCGCTCGACACCGACCGGCGCTGAGCCGCCGCCCCGGGCCCGGAATTCAGATCACCCCGGGCTGAGCCCGGAATTCAAATCACCCCGGGCTGAGCCCGGAATTCAAATCACCCCGGGCTGAGCCCGGAATTCAAATCATCGTGCGCACAACTCTGGCCAGTTCGGACCGTTTCCGGTCTGCTGGATCGACGTGCCTGTCGCGACCGAGACCAGCCCCGTACCCCCCGCCTCTGCCCCGCAGCGGGACCGGACCCTGCGCACGGTCCTGGCGGCCAGCCTGATCGGCACCACCATCGAGTGGTACGACTTCTTCCTCTACGCCACGGCCGCCAGCCTGGTGTTCAACCACGCCTTCTTCCCGTCGCAGAGCTCGCTGGTCGGCACCATGCTGTCGTTCGCGACCTTCGCGGTGGGCTTCGTGGTGCGCCCGATCGGCGGCTTCGTGTTCGGCCACGTCGGTGACCGCATCGGCCGCAAGAAGACCCTGGCGCTGACCATGGTGCTGATGGGCGGGGCGACCGCGCTGATGGGCGCGCTGCCCACCGCCGCCCAGATCGGGGTGGCGGCCCCGATCCTGTTGCTGCTGCTGCGCATGGTCCAGGGCTTCGCCCTCGGCGGCGAGTGGGCCGGCGCGGTGCTGCTGGCCGTCGAGCACAGCCCGGCGCGGCGGCGCGGCCTGTTCGGCAGCATCCCGCAGGTGGGGCTGGCGCTCGGCCTGGCGCTGGGCACCGGGGTGTTCGCACTGCTGCAGGCCGCGATGCCGGACGCGGCGTTCCAGTCCTACGGCTGGCGCATCGCGTTCCTGATCAGCCTGGTGCTGGTGGTGTTCGGCGTGGTGGTGCGGCTGCGGGTCGCCGAGACCCCCGAGTTCCGCAGGGTCGAACAGGCCCAGGAGCGCGCCGCGGTGCCGGTGCGGGAGGTGTTCCGGCCGCCGGCGCTGCGCTCGACGGTGCTGGGCATGCTGTCGCGCTGGGGCGAGGGCGCGGCGTTCAACACCTGGGGTGTGTTCGCGATCTCCTACGCCACCGGCACCCTGGCGCTGCCCAAGATCGAGGTGCTCATCGCCGTGACCGTGGCCTCGCTGCTGATGGCGGTGCTGCTGCCGGTGTCGGGCCTGCTCGCCGACCGGTTCGGCCCCAAGGCGGTCTACATCGCCGGCATCGGCGCCTACGGTGCGGCGGTGTTCCCGGTCTTCGCGCTGTTCAACACCGGCAGCATGGTGGCGTTCACGCTCGGGATCGTGCTGGTGTTCGGTGTGGTGCACGCGCTGTTCTACGGTGCCCAGGGCACGCTGTACGCGTCGCTGTTCCCGGCCCGCATCCGCTACACCGGCCTGTCGACGGTCTACCAGCTCTCCGGTGTGTACGCCTCCGGGCTGACCCCGCTGGTGCTCACCGCGCTCATCGCCGTCGGCGGCGGCAGCCCGTGGCTGGCCTGCGGCTACCTGGTTGCTACCGCGGTGATCAGCATCGCCGCCGCGTGGGCGCTGCGGCCGGGCCACCTGACCGGCGGTGCGGCCGCCGCGCCGGCGCCGGTCAGTTCTTGCGCGCGTTGAGCCCGGCGACGATGGCGCGGAAGTCCTCGGTGCCGAACGACTGCTCCTCGGCGGTGTTGCCGTAGTCCAGGGTCGCCAGCACCGCCCGCTCCATGTGGATGTTCAGCAGCCGCTTGGTGGCCTCCAGCGCCTGCCGCGGCAGCGTGGTGAGCCGCTTGGCTGCCTCGATGGCGTCGGCGAGCGGGTCGTCGGAGAGGTGGTTGGCCAGGCCGAGTTCCACCGCCCGCTGGGCCGGGATGCGCGCGCCGGTCAGCGCGTACTCCTTGGCCAGCAACAGGCTGATGTGCAGCGGCCAGGTGATCGGCCCGCCGTCCGCGGCGACCAGTCCCACCTGCACGTGCGGATCGGCCAGGTACGCGTCGCGGGCGATGTAGACGATGTCCGACAGCGCGACCAGGCTGCAGCCCAGCCCCACCGCGGGCCCGTTGACCGCGGCCACCACCGGGATCCGGCAGCGCGTCATGCCGAGCACGATCTCGCGGCCGTGCAGCAGCGTCTTGGCCCGCAGCCGCGGATCCTCGGCGATCTCGGCCAGGTAGGCGAAGTCGCCGCCGGCCGAGAACGCCCGGCCCGCCCCGGTCAGCACCGCCGCCCGCGCGTCGTGGTCCGCGCTGAGCCGCGGCCACAGCGCGGCCAGCCCGCAGTGCAGGTCGTCGTTGACCGCGTTGAGCGACTCGGGCCGGTTGAGCGTGATGATCCGGATGTCGCCGTCGGCCCGGACGTCGATCTCGGGCGGCATGTCGTACATGTTCCGAACTCCTTACTGCGTGAGGCTTACCGGGCGGCGAGACCGAGGATGCGGCCGGCGATGATGTTCTTCTGGATCTGCGAGGTGCCACCCATGACGCTCTGGGCGCGGCTGTAGAGATAGGCGGCGAGCAACTCCGGGTCGGTGGTGCCGCCGACGGCCAGGGCCGCGTGCCCGACGGCCTGTTCGGTCCAGGTCATCAGCAGCTTGTCCAGCGAGCCCTGCGGCCCGTGCTGGATCCCGTCGAGCTGTTCGGACAGCCGCCGGCGCACGTGCAGCCGCAGCATCTCGGCCTCCACCGCCGCCCACACCAGTTCGGCCGGCGGCCGCCCGGTCAGCCCGGCGGCCATCTGCCGCACCAGTTTTCCGTAGCGCGCGGCGTAACCCAGCGTCGACGGTTCACGTTCGTGGCCGACCACCGTCATCGCCAGCGCCCAGCCCTCGCCGGGCTCGCCCACCAGCTGGTCGGCCGGCACGACCGCACCGTCGAAGGTCACCTGGCCGAACTCGGTGGTGACCCCGTTGATCATCTTCAGCGGCCGCTGCTGCACGCCCGGCTGGTGCATGTCGACGATGAACGCCGAGATGCCCTTGTGCCTGGGCACGTCCTTGTCGGTGCGGGCCAGCAGCAGACACCAGTCGGCGACGTCGGAATAGCTGGTCCAGATCTTGTGGCCGTGGATGACCCAGTGGTCGCCCTCGCGGGTGGCGGTGGTGGTCAGCGAGGCCAGGTCGGATCCCGCACCGGGTTCGGAGAAGCCCTGGCACCAGCGTTCGGTGCCGTTGATCATCCCGGGCAGGAACCGCTGCTGCAGCTCCCGGCTGCCGTGCTGGCACAACCCCACCACCAGGTAGCCCAGGCTGGGCCGGGGTGGTGCGCCGGCCCGGGCGAGTTCCTCGTCGACGATGACGTCGTAGACCGGTGGCAGATCCTGGCCGCCGTACTCCTTCGGCCAGGACATACCGAAGAACCCGGCCTGGTACAGCGCGCGGTGCCACTCGCCCTGGCGGGCCCAGTAGTCGTCGCCGGTGGCCCGGTACCGGTCGGCGTTGTCGGCCAGCCAGACCCGCAACCGGGCGCGGAAGGCCGCTTCCTCGGGTGAATCACGAAAATCCAAGATCGATGTCCTCCAACTCGACGGGCCACAGTTCGGTCGAGGTCAGCACGCGGCGCAGGAACACGTGCGCCAGGCACTCCCAGGTGTTGCCGATCCCACCGTGCACCTGGATCGCGGTCTCGCAGACGGTGCGGGCCGAGCGGGCGCAGTACAGCTTGGCGATGCGGGCGGCCTGCACCGCGGCGGCGGGCTCGAGTTCGTCGACGGCCCAGGCGGCGTGCCGCAGCACGCTGATCGAGCCCTCGATGAGCGCCAACCCCTCGGCGAGCAGGTGGGCGATCGCCTGGTAGGAGCCGATCGGCCGACCGTACTGCTCGCGGACCTTGGCGTAGTCGCAGGCGAGTTCGTGCGCACCGCGGGCGGCGCCGAGGATGTCCGCGGCGGTGACGGTCAGTGCCAGTGCCTGCCAGCGGGCCGCCGCCGCGGGGTCCAGCTCGGCCAGTTCTGTCGGCGAGACCACCACGCCCGCTTTACTTTTCGTCAGATCCACGCCGGCGCCCAACACGTCCGGCTCGGTCGCCGGCACGGTCACCGGCCGGCCCAGGCGCACGCCCAGGTCGTCGGCGAGCACCGGCCCGATGAACGGCACGTCGACCAGGCCGCGGGCGAACTCCTCGGCGACGATGGCGACCTCCACCCCGCCGGCGCCGTCCGAGCGCAGCGACCGCCAACCGGTGGCGGCGACGGTGCGCTCCAACCGGTCCCGGCGCGCCGGGTCGTCCAGGTCGGCGACCGAGCCGGGCCCCAGATCGTCGGCGAGTTTGGCTGCGGCATCCCGCAACTGCTGTTGTTCAGCCGTCAGACGGACGTCCATACTGCTCCTTCAGCACTCGGCGCAACGCCTTCCCGGAAGGCAGTCGCGGAATCTCGGGGACGAAGACGACCCGACGCGGCCGCTTGTAGGAGGCCAACCGTGCGGCGACCAGGGCGACGAGTTCCTCGGCGGGCACCGGACGGTCCGCCACCACCGCGGCCACGACCGCCTCCCCGTCGGCGGCGTCGGGCACCCCGAACACCGCGCAGTCGCGCACCGCGGGATGCCCCAGCAGCACCGCCTCCACCTCGGCCGGGGCGACCTGGAAGCCGCGCACCTTGATCATGTCCTTGCAGCGGTCGGTGATGCGCAGCCAGCCGTCGTCGTCGAGGTAGCCCAGATCCCCGGTGCGGTACCAGCCGTCGGCGAAGGCCCCGGAGGTGGCCGACTCCGGCAGGTAGCCGGCCATCACCGACGCCGAACGGGCCTGGATCTCGCCGATCTCGCCGGGTGGCAACGGTTCCCCGTCCGGCGAGGCGATCCGCACGGCCACCCCGGGCACCGGCCTGCCGACGCTGTCGAGCCGGCCGCCGCGCAGCGGATTGCAGGCGATGACCGGCAGTTCGGTGGCCCCGTAGGCGGCCAGCCAGCCGACCCCGGTGCGGGCGGTCACCGCGGCGGCGACGCTCTCGGTGACCGGGGTTGCGCACCACATGATGAAGCGCAGCGACGACAGATCGAAGTCCTCCAGCCGCGGGTGCGCGGCGAGCGCCAACGCGATCGGCGCGACGGCCATCTCGACGGTGATCCGGTCGGCGTCGATGTGGGCGAGCATGGCGTCGACGTCGAACCGGCGGTGCAGCCGCAGCCAGGCCCCGGTCCGGAGCGCCATGGCGATGTTGAGCAGACCCAGGATGTGCGAGGGCGGGGTCATGATCTGCATGCGGTCGGCCGCGGTCAGCCCGAGCGCGTCCCGCCAGTGCGCGATCGCGACGGCGAACGCGGCGTGGGTGTGGCGCACCGCCTTGGGCATCCCGGTGGTGCCGGAGCTGAACACGAACAGCGCGTCGTCGTCCGGCCGCGGTCGCGGCAGCGGGCCGCTGCGCGGGGCAACCGAGTCGTCGAGGTGCAGCATGGGCATCGCCTCGGCGAGCACCGGCTGGTCGCCGACCGCGTGCGACGGGCGGGTCAGCGCGATCGCGTGAGCCACCTCGGCCTGCTTCCAGGCCGGGCTGAGCAGCACGGCCGCCCCGCCGAGCGCCCACACGGCGCGCAACGCGGCGACGAACTCGGGCCGGTTCGACGACATCAACGCCACCCGCGCCCCCGGGCCGACGCCGCGGTCGGCGAGGGCGGCGGCGAGCCCCGCGGTCAGCGCGTCGAGCCGGGTGCGGGTGTAGGTGCGGTCCTCGAACGCCAGCGCGATCGGTTCACCCACTCCCCTGCCCTCCCGGCCGGTCACCACTCCTACGAGAGGAACCTATCATCAGATGAGAATAGTATTCTCTTGTAGTCAGAATCGAAGTGCACAAGAGGGGGTTCCATGACGGCAGAACCGGTGCCGCCCGAGGCTGCCGGGAACACCGACGGCACGATCACGATCATCCTGGAGCGGGCGCAGGTCTCGGTGCCGCGCATGCCGGGTGAGACGCTGCTGGAGAGCGCCCGCCGGGCCGGCATGGCCCCGCCGTTCTCCTGCGAGGCCGGCAACTGCGGCACCTGCATGGCCCGGCTCACCGAGGGCAGCGCGACGATGCGCGTCAACGACGCGCTCGACCCGGACGAGGTGGCCGAGGGTTACGTGCTGACCTGCCAGGCGGTTCCGGACACCCCCTCGGTGACGGTCTGCTACGACGATTGATCTGCGGCCTGCTCTGCAGCCGGTTGCTCGGCGTATTCGTTCAGCTCCGGCGGCGGCCGGTAGTCCGGCCGGTACCCGGCGACCCGGATCGGGCTGCCCACCAAACGGAACCGTCCCGCGTCGACGACCGCCTCGGGGGTGGCCCGCAGCGCCTCCGGCAGCGTGCGCACCGCCGCGGCCGGGATGCCCAGCGGCCGTAACCGGGCCTCCCAGTTGGCGGCGGTGTCGCGCTGCAGCGCCGCGGAGACCACGGCGAGCACCTCGTCGCGGCGGGCGGCCCGCTCGGCCATCGTCTCGAACCCCGACACCCCGGCCTCGGCGCAGAACGAGCGCCAGAACCCGTCGTGGGTGATGAACAGCGCCAGATACCCGTCGGCAGTGGCAAACAGTTGCGCCGGAACGTAGTACGAGTGCGCGCCGAACGGCAGCCGGCGCGGTTCGGCGCCGTCGTTGAGCCACGCCGCGGCGCGGTAGTTCAACTGGGACAGCATCACGTCGCGCAGCGAGACCTCGACCTGCCCGCCCCGGCCGGACACGATCTGGGCCAGCAGCCCGAGTGCGGCGGCCAGCCCGGTGGAGTTGTCGGCCGAGGAGTAGCCGGGCAGGGTGGGCGGGCCGTCGGGGTCGCCGGTCATCGCCGCCACCCCGGTGGCGGCCTGGATGACGTAGTCGAACGCCGGGTCGTCCCCGCCGTCGAGACCGAAGCCGGTCATCGCCACGCACACGATGCGCTCGTTGTACCGGCGCAGCGCCTCGTAGGTCAGGCCGAGCCGGCGGATCGCCGACGGTTTCATGTTCACCAGCAGCGCGTGCGACCGGGCCACGAGTTCCCCCAGCCGGGCCCGGCCGGCCTCGCTGGTCAGGTCCAGCACCAGGCTGCGCTTGTTGCGGTTCAGGCTGGCGAAGTAGCTCTCGCCGACCTGCCGGGAGATCTCCCCGCCGGGCGGCTCGATCTTGATGACCTCCGCGCCCAGATCGGCCAGCAGCATCGTCGCGTACGGGCCGGCGAGCATGACGCCGACCTCCAGGACGCGGATCCCGGACAGCGGGCCCGACGGTGTCACCGCAGCTCCCGGGCCAGCTGCGCGACCACCTCCCGGGTGCGGTGCTTGGAGGCCACCAGCTCGTCGCGGGTCTCGCCGATCGGCAGCAGCCGCACCGACAGATCCGTCACCCCGGCGTCGCGGAACCGGCGGAACCGGGCCAGGATCGCCTCCTCGTCACCGGCCGCGCACAGGTCGCCGACGTCGCGGGCGTCGCCGCGCTCGAGCAGTCGCTGGTAGTTCGGCGACACCTCGGCCTCCCCCAGGATGCGGTTGGCCCGCTCCCGGGCCTTCTCGACCTCCGAAGCGGCGCAGAGGCACACCGGTATCCCGGCGACGATGCGCGGGGCGGGCCGGCCGGCGTTGTCGGCGGCCTTGGTGATGCGCGGGGCGATGTGCTCGCCGATCGCGCGCTCGTCGGCCATCCACAGCACGGTGCCGTCGGCGAACTCCCCGGCGATGCGCAGCATCACCGGCCCGAGCGCGGCCACCAGCACCGGCAGCGGCTTGCCGTCGGTGCCCAGCACGGTGGGGTTGTGCACGGTGAAGGTGTCGTTGACCACGTCCACCGGGCCGGGTCCGGCCAGCGCGGCGTTGAGCACCTCCAGGTAGTCGCGGGTGTAGGCGGCGGGCTTGTCGTAGGGGATGCCGAGCATGTCCCGCACGATCCAGTGGTGCGACGGGCCGACGCCCAGCGCCAACCGGCCGTTGGCCATCGCATGCACCGAAAGCGCCTGGCGGGCAAGGGCGATCGGGTGCTGAGCCTGCAGCGGCACCACCGCGGTGCCCAGTTCGATGCGCGCGGTGTGGGCGGCCATCAGCGCGACCATGGTCAGACAGTCGAAGTCGTCGGGCACCTGCGGCATCCACGCGGTGTCGAACCCGGCCCGCTCGGCCCACTCGATGTCGGACACCAGCTTGGTGACCTTGCGCGACATGTCGCCGCGCTCGGCCCCGATCATCACGCCGACCCGCATGTCCGCCCCTCCGTCGAGTTCGTGGTGCCGCGCCTAGACATCGGCGACCGCCCCGGTGAGCCGGCGCACCTCGTCGACCACCGTCGCCAACGGGGTGCCGGTGGGGAACACCGCCGCGGCGCCGATCTCCAGCAGTTTCGGCACGTCCTGCTGCGGGATGGTGCCGCCGACCACCACCGCGATGTCGCCGGCGTCGGCCGCGCGCAGCGCCTCGACGGTGCGCGCGGTCAGCGCCAGGTGCGCCCCGGACAGGATGGACAGCCCGACCAGGGCGACGTCCTCCTGCAGGGCGACGGCGACGATGTCGTCGATGCGCTGCCGGATGCCGGTGTAGATCACCTCGAAGCCGGCGTCGCGCAGGGTGCGGGCGACGATCTTGGCGCCCCGGTCGTGGCCGTCGAGTCCGGGCTTGGCGACCAGCACCCGGACGGGGGAAGCGGACGAATTCATCTAGAACACCACCGGTTGCCGGAACTCGCCCCACACCCGCTTGAGCGCGCCGACCATCTCGCCCACGGTGCAGTAGGCGTTGGCGCAGCCGATGAGGTAGGGCATCAGGTTGTCGGTCCCCTCCGCGGCGCGCGCGAGCGCGGTGAGCGTCTCGCGCACCCGCGTGTCGTCGCGGTCGGTCTTGACCCGGTGCAGCCGTTTGAGCTGCATGTCGCGCCCCTCCGCGTCGAGTTCGTAGGTGGCGATCTGCGGCGGCGGCTCGTCGGAGACGAACCGGTTCACCCCGACCACCGGGCGGCTGCCGTCCTCGATCTCGCGGTGCAGCCGGTAGGCCTCGTCGGCGATCAGCCCCTGCAGGTAGCCGTCCTCGATGCAGCGCACCATGCCGCCGTGCGCCTCCAGGTCGGCCATGATCTCGATGATGCGGGCCTCGGTCTCGTCGGTGAGCGCCTCGACGAAGTAGGAGCCGCCGAGCGGGTCGGCCACCTTGGCGACCCCGGTCTCGTAGGCCAGGATCTGCTGGGTGCGCAGCGCCAGCGTGGCCGACTCCTCGCTGGGCAGCGCGAACGGCTCGTCCCAGGCGGCGGTGAACATCGACTGCACCCCGCCCAGCACCGACGCCAGCGCCTCGTAGGCCACCCGCACCAGGTTGTTCTGCGCCTGCGGCGCGTACAGCGAGGCCCCGCCGGACACGCAGCCGAACCGGAACATGGCCGCCTTGTCCGTGCCGGCGCCGTAGCGCTCCCGCACGATGGTGGCCCAGCGGCGCCGGCCGGCGCGGTACTTGGCGATCTCCTCGAAGAAGTCGCCGTGGGTGTAGAAGAAGAACGAGATCTGCGGGGCGAACTCGTCGATCGTCATCCGGCCCCGCTCGACGACGGTGTCGCAGTAGGTCACCCCGTCGGCGAGGGTGAACGCCATCTCCTGCACCGCGGTGGCGCCGGCGTCGCGGAAGTGCGCCCCGGCCACCGAGATCGCGTTGAACTTCGGTACCTGCTCGGCACAGAACTCGATGGTGTCGGCGATCAACCGCAGTGACGGCTCCGGCGGCCAGATCCAGGTGCCGCGGGAGGCGTACTCCTTGAGGATGTCGTTCTGGATGGTGCCGGTGAGCTTGGCCCGCGGCACCCCGGTCCGCTCCGCGGCGGCGATGTAGAACGCCAGCAGGATCGCCGCGGTGCCGTTGATGGTGAAGCTGGTGCTGATCCGGTCCAGCGGGATGCCGTCGAACAGGATCTCCATGTCGGCCAGGGTGTCGATGGCCACCCCGACCCGGCCGACCTCCTCGCCGTACTCGGGATCGTCGCTGTCGTAACCGCACTGGGTGGGCAGGTCCAGCGCCACCGAGAGTCCCGTCCCACCCTGCTCGAGCAGGTACCGGTAGCGGCGGTTGGACTCCTCGGCGGTGCCGAACCCGGAGTACTGGCGGAACGTCCACAGCTTGCCGCGGTAGCCGGTGGCGAAGTTGCCGCGGGTGAACGGATAGACCCCGGGCGGCGGCGGCTCGGTCCTGCAGTCCTCCGGGCCGTAGACCGGCTTGAGCGGGATCCCGGACGACGTCTGCACGTTCTGGTCACCTGGGCGAGTCATCACCCGATAACGTACTTGCAGGAAAAGAGAATGCCAATACCACAGCCCGGAAACCGCGGGCCCGGCGGCGCGACCGCCCCGAACGCTCCGGCTTGCGAGTATGGCACTTGCGTAAACCGAGAATGGCAATACCATCAAGGCGGCGGACCCGAGGAGGGGCATGAACAGCGCGCAGGAGTCATTCGCCGGCCGCACCATGGTGGTCTCCGGCGGCAGCCGGGGCATCGGGCTGGCCATCGCCGTGGCCGCCGCCCGCCGCGGCGCGAACGTGGTACTGCTGGCCAAGACCGCCGAACCGCACCCGAAGCTGCCCGGCACGGTGCACACCGCGGTCGCCGAGATCGAGGCCGCCGGCGGCAAGGGCGTGGCGGTGGTGGGCGATGTCCGCCGGGAGGAGGACGTCGCCCGGGCGGTCGACACCGCCGTCGAACACTTCGGCGGGGTGGACATCTGCCTGAACAACGCCAGCGCGATCGCCACCGAACCGACCGAGCAGCTGACGGTCAAGAAGTTCGATCTCATGCAGCAGATCAACATCCGCGGCACGTTCCTGCTCACCAAGGCGTGCCTGCCGCATCTGCGCCGCTCGGCCGCCCCGCACGTGCTGACCATCTCCCCGCCGCTGAACCTCAATCCGCACTGGCTCGGCGCACACCCCTCCTACACGCTGTCGAAGTACGGGATGACCCTGCTGTCGCTGGGCTGGGCGAACGAATATGCCGACTCCGGAATCGGTTTCAGCTGTCTGTGGCCGCAGACCTACATCGCCACCGCCGCGGTGACCAACCTCGCCGGCGGCCAGGACCTCGTGAACCGTTCGCGCAGCCCCGAGATCATGGCCGACGCCGCCGCGGCGATCCTGTCCCGCGCCCCGTCGGAGGTCAACGGCCGGTGCTTCATCGACGCCGATGTGCTCGCCGCCGAAGGGATTCGGGATCTGTCCCGATACGGCGGTGGCGACGACCCGATCCTTGATATCTTCGTCGACAAATCATGAGCATCTCGTTGCTGCTGGAGATGGCAGCCTCCGCCGCACCCGACCGCCTCGCCCTGGTCTGCGATGAAACCCGCTGGACCACAAGTGAACTGAGCGCGATGGCGGACGGCGGCGCCGGCGTGATCGCCGGTTCGGGTGCCGCACACGTCGCCTACGTCGGCACCGGCGGGCACATGCTGCCGCTGCTGCTGTTCGCCGCGGCCCGCGCCAACCGGCCGGTCACCCCGCTGAACTACCGCCTCTCCGGCGCGGGCCTGCGCGAACTCGTCGACCGACTGCCCGACCCACTGGTGATCGCCGACCCGGAGTACGCCGACGCCGTCGCCGCCGCGGGCATCCGGCCGATGACCTCCGACGAGTTCCGCGCCGCCGCCCGCGACGCCGAACCGGCGGCCGAGTTCGCCGACCCCGACGACGTGGCGGTGGTGCTGTTCACCTCCGGCACCACCTCCCGCCCCAAGGCGGTCGAGCTCACCCACAACAACCTCACCGCCTACGTCACCGGAACGGTCGAATTCGACTCCGCCGCACCGGAAGACGCCGCCCTGATCTGCGTGCCGCCGTACCACATCGCCGGGGTGGGCGCGGCGATGACGAACCTGTACGCCGGCCGCCGGATGGTGTACCTGCGCAACTTCGACGCCGCCGAATGGGTGCGGCTGGTGCGTGCCGAGCAGGTGACCACCGCGACCGTGGTGCCCACCATGCTGGCCCGCATCGTCGAGGTCCTCGAGCGGGACGGGGCCGGGTTGCCCACCCTGCGCAACCTGGCCTACGGCGGGTCCAAGATCGCGCTGCCGCTGTTGCGCCGGGCCCTGCAGCTGCTTCCCGACGTCGGCTTCGTCAACGCCTACGGACTCACCGAGACCAGCTCCACCATCGCGGTGCTCTCCCCCGACGACCACCGGGCCGCCCTGGCCGCCGGCGACGGCCCGGCCGCCCGCCGGCTCGGCTCGGTGGGCCGGCCGGTACCCGGCATCGAGGTGCAGATCCGCGCCGAGGACGGCACCGTGCTCGGCCCCGGCGAAACCGGCGAGCTGTGGGTGCGCGGCGACCAGGTGTCCGGCCGCTACGCCGAGATCGGCTCGGTGCTCGACGCCGACGGCTGGTTCCCCACCCGCGACGTCGCCACCCTCGACGAGGACGGCTACCTCTACATCGGCGGCCGCTCCGACGACACCATCATCCGCGGCGGGGAGAACATCGCCCCGGCCGAGATCGAGGACGTGCTCGTCGAGCATCCCGACGTCGCCGACGTCGCCGTGGTGGGTGTCGAGGATCCGCAGTGGGGCCAGATCATCGTCGCGGTCGTGGTCCCGGCGGCCGGCGCCGCACCGGATCCGGAGGCGCTGCGCGAGCACGTGCGCGGCCGGTTGCGCGGCTCGCGCACCCCGGACCGGGTGGTGTTCCGCGCCGAACTGCCCGTCAATGCGCTCGGCAAGGTGTTGCGCCGCCAACTCGTCGACGAACTGCAAGCCGCGAAGGAGCCCGCATGATCAAGAACGGCACCCGGTTACAGAGCCAGGTCTGCGACACCCAGGTGATCGTGGTGCGCACCAGCGAGAGCCTCGACGATCTGCGCGCCGGGGGCGTGCCGATGATCCCGCTGGACGCCCCCAGATCCCCCGACGCCAAGCTCGATCCGGCGTTCGCCGACGGCAATCTGATGGGTAAGCGCTACGTCGACGACACCGGGGCGGAGGTGCTGGTCACCAAGGCCGGTGCGGGGACGCTGTCCATCGGCACCACGCCGCTGACGATCAAGGAAGCCAAACCGCTCCCGGCCAGCGACTGAGGTGAGCGCCACCACCGGCACGCCGGTCCGCGCCACGCCGCGGAAGGTGGCGGTGGCGAGCTTCGTCGGGACCACCGTCGAGTTCTACGACTTCCTCATCTACGGCACCGCCGCCGCCCTGGTCTTCCCGAAACTGTTCTTCCCGACCGCGGCCCCGGCCTCCGGGGTGCTGCTGTCGTTCGCCACCTTCGGGGTGGGGTTCTTCGCCCGCCCGCTCGGCGGGGTAGTGTTCGGCCACTTCGGCGACCGGGTGGGCCGCAAGCGGATGCTGGTGTACTCGCTCGTCGGCATGGGCGTCTCGACCGTCCTGATCGGGTGTCTGCCCGGCTACGACCGGATCGGGCTGGCGGCGCCGCTGCTGCTGACGCTGCTGCGGCTGGCGCAGGGCTTCGCCATGGGCGGCGAGTGGGGCGGGGCCACGCTGATGGCCGTCGAGCACGCCGACGCCCGCCGCCGGGGACGCTACGGCGCCTTCCCCCAGATGGGCGCGCCGGCCGGGACGGCCGCGGCCACGCTGGCGTTCTTCCTGGCCTCCCGACTGCCCGACGAGCAGTTCCTGGCCTGGGGCTGGCGGCTGCCGTTCTGGATCAGCGCGGTGCTCATCGCGATCGGGCTGGCGGTGCGGCTGACCCTGGCCGAGAGCCCCGAGTTCGCGGCGGTCGCCGCCCGCGCCGCGGTGGTCCGGATGCCGATCGCCGAGGCGTTCCGCCGGCACCGGCGCACCATCCTGCTGGTCGCCGGCGCCTACCTGTCGCAGGGCGTGTTCGCCTACATCTGCGTGGCCTACCTGGTGTCCTACGGCACCACCGTGGCCGGCATCGACCGCACGCAACGCTGTTCGGGGTGCTCGTGGCCGCGGTGCTGGCGGTGGTGCTCTACCCGCTGTTCGGGGCGGCCTCCGACCGGTTCGGCCGCAAGCCGCTGCATCTGCTCGGCGTGGTGGCGATGGGACTGTCCATCGGGCCGGCGTTCGCCCTCATCGACACCGGCAGCGCGACGCTGTTCTGCGTGGCGCTGATCCTGGTGTTCGGGGTGGCGATGGCCCCGGCCGCCGGGGTGACCGGGGCGCTGTTCGCCATGGTGTTCGACGCCGAGGTGCGCTACAGCGGGGTGTCGGTCGGTTACACGCTCTCCCAGGTGCTCGGCTCGGCGTTCGCCCCCACCATCGCCGCCGCGCTGTACTCGGCGACCGGCACCAGCACCGCGATCGTCGGCTATCTCGTTGCGGTGTCGGTGATCTCCGTGGTGTCGGTGTGTCTGTTGCCGGGCCCCTGGCGGCCGGCCGCGTCCGCTGTGGGCTGAAAACCGGCGCGGGCGGGCGCCGGCGGTGCTTGGATTGCCGCGTGGCGTCGATCAGCAGGTCCCGAACCATCGCGGTCCCGCCGGAGTCGGTTTGGGCGGTGCTCGACGACTTCGGCTCGATCGCGTCCTGGGCCCCGACCGTCGACCACTCCTGCCTGCTGCGGTCCGGGCCCACCGGGCCGGTCGGCACCGAGCGGCGGTTGCAGGTCGGTCGGCAGGCCCTGGTGGAACGCATCACCGAGCACACCCCGCCGTCCGCACTCGCCTACCGCATCGAAGGGCTGCCGCGCCTGCTGGGCGAGGTGAGCAACCGCTGGACGCTGCGGCCGGCGGCAGGTGCCACCGTCGTGACCCTGACCAGCACCGTGCACATCGGCGCCCGCCCCTGGCAGCGGGCCGCCGAGCGGGTCGCCGCCCGGCTGCTGGCCCGTACCTCCGGCGCCCTGCTCACGGGGCTGGCGAACCGATTGGAACGCACGCATGGCTGACCGACCCGACATCATCATCGTGATGACCGACGAGGAGCGCGCCGCGCCCCCGTACGAGCCGCCCGAGCTTCGGGAGTGGCGCGACCGGGTGCTCGTCGGCCGGCGCTGGTTCGACGACCACGGCGTGCGGTTCACCCGGCACTACACCGGGTCGCTGGCCTGCGTGCCCAGCCGGCCCACCATCTTCACCGGCCACTACCCCGACCTGCACGGGGTCACCCAGACCGACGGCATCGGCAAGGCCGCCGACGACTCCCGGATGCGCTGGCTGCGGCCCTACGAGGTGCCCACCCTGGGCAACTGGTTCCGCGCCGCCGGCTACGACACCCACTACGACGGCAAGTGGCACATCTCGCACGCCGACCTCCCCGACCCGGCCACCGGGCAGCCGCTGGCCACCAACGACGACGACGGCGTCGTCGACCCCGTCGCGGTACAGCGCTACCTCGAAGCCGATCCGCTTGCCCCGTACGGGTTCTCCGGCTGGGTCGGCCCGGAGCCGCACGGCGCCGCGCTGGCCAACGCCGGGGTGCGCCGCGACAACCTGATCGCCGACCGGGTGGTGGCGTGGCTGCGCGACCGCTACGCGCGCCGGCGCGCCGGCGACCCCGCGGCACAGCGGCCGTTCCTGCTCGTCGCGAGCTTCGTCAACCCGCACGACATCGTGCTGTTCCCGGCCTGGCAGCGGCGCAGCCCGATCGCCCCGTCCCCGCTGGACCCGCCGCACGTGCCGCCCGCCCCGACCGCCACCGAGGACCTGTCCGGCAAACCGGCCGCGCAGATCGCGTTCCGGGAGGCCTACTACACCGGCTACGGGCCGGCGGCCTTCATCGAGCGCGCCTACACCCGCGGCGCGCAGCGCTACCGCGACCTGTACTACCGCCTGCACGCCGAGGTCGACGGCCCCATCGACCGGGTACGCCGCGCCGTCACCGAGGGCGGCTCCACCGACGCCGTGCTGGTGCGCACCGCCGACCACGGCGAGCTGCTCGGCGCGCACGGCGGCCTGCACCAGAAGTGGTTCAACCTCTACGACGAGGCCACCCGGGTGCCGCTGGTGATCGCCCGCATCGGCCCGCGGGCCACCGAGCCGCGCACCGTCGAGGCCCCCACCTCGCACGTCGACCTGGTACCCACCCTGCTGGCGGCGGCCGGCATCGACGAGGCGGCAACCGCCGAGCGGCTCGCCGAGACCTTCTCCGAGGTGCACCCGCTGCCGGGCCGCAACCTGATGCCGGTGGTCGACGGCGGGCCCGCCGACCCGGACCGCCCGGTGTACCTGATGACCCGTGACAACGTGCTCGAGGGCGACACCGGGGCGTCGGGCCTGGCGCGCCGGCTGGGCCGGGCGCACCGGCCCCCCGCCCCGCTGCGCATCCGGGTGCCCGCGCACGTGGCGTCCAACTTCGAGGGGCTGGTGGTGCGGGTCGACGAGGAGCGGGCCCGCGGCGGGGCGGGGCATCTGTGGAAGCTGGTGCGCACCTTCGACGATCCGGCCACCTGGACCGAGCCGGGGGTGCGCCACCTGGCCGCCGACGGGCCGTTCGGTGCGGCCTACCGCACCGAACCGGTCGACGACCAGTGGGAGCTCTACGACCTGACCGCCGATCCCGTCGAGGCGGTCAACCGCTGGACCGACCCGGCGCTGCACGAGCTGCGCGCCCACCTGCGGGATCTGCTCAAACAGGTGCGGGCCGCCTCGGTGCCCGAGCGGCACAACCCGTGGCCCTACGTGGCCCGGCGGGGCCGGTGACCGGTGCGGGCGGGGGGACTCGAACCCCCATGTCCGAAGACAATGGAACCTAAATCCATCGCGTATACCAGTTCCGCCACGCCCGCAGGCAGCTGATGCTACCGGTTCATTATCGGTGCCATCGGCGGCGGTTGGCGCCACCCGGTACCGTTGAGTCGTGTCCACTACGAGGCGTAGGAGGCCGGCGCTGATCGCCCTGGTGATCATCGCCGCCGGCGGCTGCCTGGCGTTGGCTTGGTGGCAGTGGACCCGCTGGGAGTCGGCCACCGGCGACTTCCAGAACCTCGGCTACGCGCTGCAGTGGCCGCTGTTCGCGGGGTTCTGCGTCTACGCCTACTACAAGTTCATCCGCTACGAGGAGGCCCCGCCCGAGTCGGCGCCGTCGGGTGAGCCCACCGAACTGCCGGAGGGGCTGCTGCCCGAGCGGCCGAAACCGGCGACCGAACCGGCCGACGACGACCCGGCGCTGCGGGAGTACAACGCCTACCTCGCCGAGCTCGCACGCACCGATCAGCAGGACAGGAAGATCCCATGAGCGACACTCCCAGCACCGACACGACGGTCGAGAGCATCCGCAAGGCCCTGCCGGGTTACCGGGTGATGGCGTGGGCGACCGGCCTGTGGCTGATCGCGCTGTGCTACGAGATGGTGATGAAGTACGGCTTCGGCGACGACTCGCTGGGCTGGATCGCGGTGGTGCACGGCTGGGTGTACTTCGTGTACCTGCTGTTCACCGCCAACCTCGCGGTGAAGGTGCGCTGGCCGATCGGCAAGACCGTCGGCGTGCTGCTGGCCGGCACCATCCCGTTCGTCGGCATCATCGTCGAGCAGGTGCAGACCGCCAAGATCAGGGACCGCTACGGCATCTAGCGGGGCCACCCGTCGCGCACCCGGGCCATGGGGGCGCCTACCCCGGCGAAGCGCCGGGCCGAGCCCCGGCCAGCGCGCGCAGCGCCGGCACCAGCAGGGCCAGCGCCCGGCCGCGGTGCGAGACGGCGTCCTTGTCCTCCGGGCTGAGCTCCGCGGCGGTCCGATCGTCCCCTTCGGGGACGAACACCGGGTCGTAACCGAACCCGTTGGCCCCGCGCGGCGCACGGGCGATGCGGCCGCGCCACTCGCCGCGCACCACCGTCTGTCCGCCGTCGTGCACCAGCGCGCACACCGACACGAACGCCGCACCGCGCCGCTCCTCCGGGACGTCGGCCAGCTGGGCGAGCAGCAGTTCGTAGTTCGCCACGTCGTCGCCGTGCCGGCCGCTCCACCGGGCCGAAAGCACCCCGGGCATGCCGTTGAGCGCGTCCACGGTCAGCCCGGAGTCGTCGGCGACGGCGGCGATCCCGGTGGCGCGGAACGCATCCCGCGCCTTGGCCAGGGCGTTTTCCTCGAACGTGGCGCCGGTCTCGGGCGCCTCGTCGAACGGCGGCACGTCGTCGAGGGTGAGCAGCTCCAGCCCGCCGATCCCGGCGGCGTCGAGGACGCGGCGCAGCTCGGCGAGCTTCTTGCGATTACGGGTGGCGACGAGTAACCGGCTCAGCTTCCGAACGCTTTCTTCGGGGGCGACGCGGGCTCGGGCAGCTCCCCGGGGTACGGCAGCGCCAGCGCCTCGCGTTGCACGGCGAACAGTTCGTCACAGGCGGCCAGGGCCGCGTCGAGCAGCTTGTCCAGCGTGGAGCGCGGGAACGTGGCGCCCTCACCGGTGCCCTGGATCTCCACCAGGGTGCCGGTGTCGGTGGCCACGACGTTCATGTCCACCTCAGCGCGGGAGTCCTCCGAGTACGGCAGGTCGACCCGGACCCGGCCGTCGACCACCCCGACGCTGATCGCGGCGATCATGCAGCTCAGCGGCCGCGGGTCGCTGAGCAGACCCGCGGCGTTGAGGTAGGTCACCGCGTCGGCCAGCGCCACGTAGGCGCCGGTGATCGCCGCGGTGCGGGTGCCACCGTCGGCCTGCAGCACATCGCAGTCGATGGCGATGGTGTTCTCCCCCAACGCATTCAGATCGATGCAGGCGCGCAGCGAGCGGCCGATCAGCCGGCTGATCTCCTGGGTGCGCCCGCCCAGCCGGCCCTTGACCGACTCCCGGTCGGAGCGTTCGTGGGTGGCCGCCGGCAGCATCGCGTACTCGGCGGTGAGCCAGCCCTGGCCGGATCCCTTCCGCCAGCGCGGCACGCCCTCGATAACGCTCGCGGTGCACAGCACCCGGGTCTGGCCGAACTCGATCAGCACCGACCCCGCCGGGTGTGAGGTGAAACCACGGGTGATGACCACCGGCCGCAGTTCGTGGTCGAGCCGGCCGTCTTCTCGTCTGGACACGAGCCAACCCTATCGGTTCGGCCCGCGGGTGACGTCGAACGTCTCCCCGCAGCTGACCGCGTGCACCGGGCCGTCGAACTCGGCCTTGGCCTCACCGGCCACGTCCTCCCGCGAGGTCCACGGCGGGATGTGGGTGAGCAACAGCTCGCGCACCCCGGCCGTGGCCGCGATCCGCCCGGCCTCGGTGCCGGACAGGTGCAGCCCCTGCGGCCGGTCCGGCGAATGGGTCCAGGACGCCTCGCACAGGAACACGTCGGCGCCGCGGGCCAGTTCGACCACCGCGTCGCACATGCCGGTGTCGCCGCTGTAGACCAGGGTGGCCCCGGACGGGTCGGTCAGCCGCAGGCCGTAGGACTCGATCGGGTGGCACACCAGCCGCGGGGTCACCGCCAGCGCCCCGATCTGCACGGTCTCGTTGTCCCGCCAGGCGCGGATGTCGAAGATGTCGGAGAAGTCGTCGATCTCCCCGCCCTCCGGCGAGGATGCCGCACCGAGCCGGGCCCAGGTGCCGGCCGGGCCGTACATCACGCCGCGCTCGGTGGGCGGGTTCGGGTGGTAGCGCCGCCACACGAACAGGCCGGGCAGATCCAGGCAGTGATCGGCGTGCAGGTGCGACAGCAGGATGTGCACCGAGCCGGGGTCGGCGTAGCGTTGCAGCGCCCCCAGCACACCGCCGCCGAAGTCGATTACCAGCGGCGGGGTGTCCGGCGCGGTAACGAGATACCCGGAGGCGGGCGAATCGGGCCCCGTCACACTGCCGGAGCATCCCAGAACCGTCACCCGCACGCCCACTAGCTTGCCATGCCCCCGGGGCCCGCGAACAAAACCTGCCCGGTTTGGGCGGCCGATCTCAATCGCCCCGCGGGTGTGACCGGGAACAGGCGCTCAGCGCCGCGCGCCGGGGTGGCGCCGGGGGTGGCGCGCGCCGTCCAGGGCCGGGCCGAGGAAGCGGGCGGCCAGCGCGGCGAACGCTTCCGGGTCGCCGGTGGCCTCGAACTGCCGGCGCACCGGCCCGGCGTCGTGCGGGCGCAGCAGATCGAGCTCGGTGAGCACCCGCAGGACGTCCTTGGCGGTCTCCTCGGCGGAGGAGACGAGGGTGACCGCCTCCCCCATCACCAACTGGATCAGCCCCGACAGCATCGGGTAGTGGGTGCAGCCGAGCACCAGGGTGTCGACGTCGGCGCGCAGCAGCGGCTCCAGGTAGCCCTCGGCCAGGCCGAGCACCTGCCGGCCGCTGGTCACCCCACGCTCGACGAAGTCGACGAACCGCGGGCAGGCCACCGCGAACACCTCGGTGTCGCGCGCGGCGGCGAAGGCGTCCTGGTAGGCGCCCGAGGCGATGGTGGCCTCGGTGCCGATGACGCCGATCCGGCCGTTGCGGGTGGCGGCCACCGCGCGGCGCACCGCGGGCAGGATGACCTCCACCACCGGCACCGGGGCGTAGCGCTCGCGGGCGTCGCGCAGGCAGGCCGCCGAGGCGGTGTTGCAGGCGATGACGAGCACCTTGACCCCGCGCGCGACGAGGTCGTCACCGATGGCCAGGGCGTGCGCGCGTACCTGCGGGATGGTCAGCGGCCCGTACGGACCGTTGGCGGTGTCGCCGACGTAGACGACGTGCTCGTCGGGCAGTTGGTCGATGATCGCGCGCGCCACGGTGAGCCCGCCGACGCCGGAGTCGAAGATCCCGATCGGCGCGTCACGCTGCGGTTCCGGCGCGTTCACGGCGCCGCGGAGGGGGTCGGTCGGCCGCGCCCGGCGCGCGCCCGGCGTTCCGGTCCGCTGAGTAGGTAGGCGGCCAGCACCCCGGCCGCCGCGCCGCACAGGTGCGCCTGCCAGGACACCCCGACGGTGCCGGGCAGCACGCCCCACAGGATGCCGCCGTAGAGGAACAGCACCACCACCCCCACCACGATCTCCCAGGCCTTGCGGGTGAAGAACCCGAACACGATCAGGAACGTCAGCCATCCGAAGATCAGTCCGGAGGCACCGATGTGGACGCTCTCACACGACACCCCGACATACGGGCAGTGCACCCCGATATTGCCGATCAGCCAGGTGCCCAGCCCGCCCACGATCCAGATGATCGCGGTGGCCAGGACGAAACGGGCCGGCCCGGCCAGCGTCATCAGGAACCCGAGCACCAGTGCCGGGGCGGTGTTGGCCAGCAGGTGCTGCCAGTCGGCGTGCAGCAGCGGCGCGAACAGCACGCCGACCAGGCCGTCGGTCTGCAGCGGCCGGATCCCGTTGCGGTCCAACTGGTGTCCGGTCGCCACGTCGACAACCTCGACGAGGTAGAGCAGCAGCACGAAACCGACGACGGTGACCGCGCCGACCTGCCACGCCGGTCGCCTGCGCTCCGGCGGCGCCCCGCGCTGCCCCGTCGCGTTCACGCCCAGAGCTGTCCTTCCAGAGCGTCCTCGGCGTCGTCGAGGCTGCCCGTGTAGGCGCCGGTGGACAGGTACTTCCAGCCCGCGTCGGCGACGATGAACGCGATGTCGGCGCGCTCACCGGCCCGCAGCGCCTTGGCCGCCATGCCGAGTGCGGCGTGCAGCACCGCACCGGTGGAGATCCCGGCGAAGATGCCCTCCTGCTCGACGAGTTCGCGGGTGCGCCGGATCGCGTCGTAGGAGCCGACCGAGTAGCGGGTGGTCAGCACCTCGGGGTCGTAGAGCTCCGGGATGAAGCCCTCGTCGATGTTGCGCAGCGCGTACACGCCCTCGCCGTAGCGGGGTTCGGCGGCGACGATCTGCACGCCCGGCACGTGTTCGCGCAGGAACCGCCCGGTGCCCATCAGCGTGCCGGTGGTGCCCAGCCCGGCCACGAAGTGGGTGATCTCGGGCAGGTCGGCGAGGATCTCCGGGCCGGTGCCGTCGTAGTGCGCGGCGGCGTTGGCCGGGTTGCCGTACTGGTAGAGCATCACCCAGTCGGGGTGCTCGGCGGCCAGCTCCTTGGCGCGCGCCACCGCGGTGTTGGAGCCGCCCTCGGCCGGGGTGTAGATGATCTCCGCACCGTAGATCTGCAGGATCTGGCGACGTTCGGCGGAGGTGTTCTCCGGCATCACGCAGATCATCCGGTAGCCCTTGAGCTTGGCCGCCATGGCCAGTGAGATCCCGGTGTTGCCACTGGTGGGCTCCAGGATCGTCGCGCCCGGCCGCAGCAGCCCCTGCCGTTCGGCCTCCTCGATCATGCGCAGCGCGGCGCGGTCCTTGATCGAGCCGGTGGGGTTGCGGTCCTCCAGCTTGGCCCACAGCCGCACGTGCGGTTCGCCGTCCCAGCGCGGCGACAGCCGCGGCAGCCCGACCAGCGGGGTGTTGCCGAGCGCCTCCAGCAGCGAGTTGTAGCGGGTCACCGGCGATCAGCCCCCCGCGACGGCGGGAAGAATGGTTCCCCCAGCGACGGCGGGAAGACTAGTCCCCCCCGCGACAGCGGGAAGAATAGTCCCCCCCGCGACAGCGGGAAGAATAGTTACCGTGTCGCCGTCGGCGATCGCGGTGTCCAGGCCGCCGGAGAACCGCACGTCCTCGTCGTTGACGTAGATGTTGACGAAGCGGTGCAGCTTGCCGTTGTCGACCAGTCGCTCGGCGATGCCGGCGTGGTTGGCCTCGAGGTTGTCGATCACCTCCCGCAGCGTGGCGCCCTCGGCGGTGACGCGCTTCTGCCCGCCGGTGTGGACGCGCAGGATGGTGGGGATCGACACGGTGACGGTCATCGGTGCGCCTTTCAGTACTGCTCGACGATCTTGACGGGTTCCTCGGTCACGACCCCGTCCACGATGCGGTAGCTGCGCAGTTCGTGTTCGTGCGGGTCGCGGGTGGAGATGAGCACGTAATGCGCGTCCGGCTCGGCGGCCAGGGCGACGTCGGTGCGGCTCGGGTAGGCCTCGGTGCCGGTGTGCGAGTGGTAGATGACGACCGGCTCCTCGTCGGCCTCGTCCATCTCCCGCCAGACCCGCAGCTGCTCCATCGAGTCGAACCGGTAGAACGTCGGGGACCGCTCGGCGTTGATCATCGGGATGTGCCGCTCCGGGCGGTCCGATCCCGCCGGCCCGGCCAGCACCCCGCACGCCTCGTCGGGGTGGTCGGCGCGGGCGTGCGCGACCATGGCGTCGACCAGGTCCCTTCGGATCACCAGCACTGGGCACTCCTCACCGCTGCTCGAACGCTCCCGGCAACAGCTGCCGGTAGGACGGTATTCCGGCCACCGGGTCGGCGGCGATCACCCCGGACAGCACCGCGCGCGCCAGGCAGTCCGCCGCGGCGGCGCCGACCTCGGTGACCAGTGCGGTCTCCGGTGACATCGCGGCCGGGGTGTCCGGCCGGGGCGGCACCCGCACCGCACCGGTGGCCAGTGCGAACACCGTATCGCCATCCAACGGGGTGTGACACGGCCGGATGGTGCGGGCCAGCCCGTCCTGGGCGGCCACCGCGATGCGCCGGCAGCCGGCCGGGCTGAGCTCGGCGTCGGTGGCGACCACCGCGATGGTGGTGTTGAGCGGGCTGAGTTCGGCGTCGCGGGCGGCCAGCGCGGCGATCTGGTCGGCCGGCGGCGGGCGCAGCCCGAACGGCTCGGCCAGGTCCGGCTGCCAGGGCAGCCCGGTGGCGGGATCGACGACGTTGCCGGCGGAGTTGACCACCACGATCGCACCGACGGTGACGCCGCTGCGGGTGGTGACCGACGCCGTGCCCACACCGCCCTTGAGCACCCCGGCGCGGGCCCCCACCCCGGCGCCGACGGTGCCGACCGCCACCTCGCGACCGGCGGCACCGGCCGCGGCGCGGCCGAACTCGGCGGTGGGCCGGCATCCCCAGCTGCCCACCGGCAGGTCGAAGATCACCGCGGCGGGCACGATCGGCACCACCCCGCCGGACATCGCCACCCCGCGGCCGTGCTCCTCGAGGAAGTGCATCACTCCGTCGGCGGCGGCCAGGCCGTAGGCGCTGCCGCCGGTGAGCACCACTGCGTCGACGTGACGCACCGAGTTGGCCGGGTCCAGCAGCTCGGTCTCGCGGGTGCCGGGGGCGCCGCCGCGCACGTCGACCGCACCGACGGTGCCGGGCGGGGCGAGCACCACGGTGGTGCCGGTGGCCCAGCCGGTGCCGAGCTCGGCGTCCGGGTCCAGCCGGTGGTGCTGGCCGACCAGGATGCCGGCGACGTCGGTGATCGACCCGGTGTTCATGCGGTGGTTTCCTTCCGGTGTGCCGGCCGGTGTGGTGGGGCGCTCACCGCACGGGCTTGCCCATCAGTGCCAGGACGAGGTACTCCTGCAGCACGGTCAGCCAGTGGTAGACATCGAGGTGCCCGGCCAACGGGTGCTCCGGCGGCAGCCGGTCCGGCCCGTCCGGGCCGACACCGAGCATGGTGCCCAGCGCCAGCCGGATGTCGTTGACCGCCGCCACCCACGCCTCGGCCTGCGCCGCGGTCAGCTCGAACCTCCCCCCGCCGTGCGGGATGGTCGCCAGGAATTGTTGTGCCGCTTCGATCTTCGCGTCGATGATGTGCGGTTCGTGCAGGCTGCGCAGTGCGCTGTTGAGGCTTTCGGCCAGCGCGGAGCCGGCCGGATGGCCGCTGGGCGCCCGGTAGAAGTCGGGCAGCAGCCGGCGCATGGTCTCGTCGGGCGGCGGGGTCGAGTGCCCGGTCCGGATCCCGGTGATCTGCTCGAGCTCGTCGGCGGGCGCGGTCTCGAGCCGCTCGATGAGCATGTCCAGCAGCGACTCGACCAGTCCGGTCAGCAGCGTGGCCTCGTGCGGTTCCAGCGCCGACCGGAACCGCGGCCCGTCAGCGGTCTCGACCCGCTTCCACTTGCGCACGCCTCAGCGGTCCTGCTGCATGGTCGCCCACAGGCCGGCGGCGTGCAGTTTGGCCACGGCGGCCTCCATCTCCTCGCGGCTGCCGGAGGAGACCACCGCCTTGCCCTCGTTGTGGACCTGCAGCATGAGCTGGGTGGCGTGCGGCTCGCTGTACCCGAACAGCTTCTGGAACACGTACGTCACGTACGTCATGAGATTGACGGGATCGTCCCAGACGATGGTCACCCAGGGAACGTCCGTGTCGTCAACGGTCGAGACGTCGCGCTCCTCGCGTGTACCCGTTCGGGTCCCCGCTGGCGTAACCATGCAGTCAGGATAGCGACTGACCAACCGGTTACGGTTGCGGTGTGACCGTGGCGTTGCTGACCGACAAGTACGAGCTGACCATGCTGGCAGCGGCGCTGCGGGACGGCACCGCACAGCGGCGCACCACCTTCGAGGTGTTCGCGCGCCGGTTGCCGGAGGGCCGCCGCTACGGGGTGGTGGCCGGCACCGCGCGGGTGGTGGAAGCGTTGGCGCGGTTCAGGTTCGACGACGCCGCGCTGGCCGGGCTGGCGGACTGGCTGGACGACGACACGCTGTCGTACCTGGCCGGCTACCGGTTCGCCGGCGACATCGACGGCTACCCGGAGGGCGAGCTGTACTTCCCCGGCTCGCCGGTGCTGTCGGTGCACGGCAGCTTCGCCGAGTGCGTCGTGCTCGAGACGCTGGTGCTGTCGATCCTCAACCACGACTGCGCGATCGCCTCGGCGGCGGCCCGGATGGTCACCGCCGCGCGCGGTCGTGGACTGATCGAGATGGGCTCGCGGCGCACCCACGAGGAAGCCGCGGTGGCCGCGGCCCGGGCCGCCTACCTGGCCGGGTTCGACGGGTCGAGCAACCTGGAGGCGCAGCGCCGCTACGGAGTGCCCGCGCTGGGCACCAGCGCGCACGCGTTCACGCTGCTGCACAGCCCGCCCGAGGCGGTGCCGGGCGAGGCGCCGGGTGAGCACACCGACGCCGCCGAGCGCGCGGCGTTCGCCGCCCAGATCGCCGCCCTCGGGGTGGACACCACGCTGCTCGTCGACACGTTCGATATCACCCGCGGGGTGGCCAACGCGGTCGCGGTGGCCGGCCCCGGGCTGGGCGCGGTGCGCATCGACTCCGGCGACCTCGGGGTGCTGGCCCGCCAGGTCCGCGAGCAGCTCGACGCGCTGGGCGCGACGAACACCCGCATCGTGGTGTCCGGCGATCTCGACGAGTTCGCCATCGCCGCGCTGCGCGCCGAGCCGGTCGACGCCTACGGGGTGGGCACCTCGCTGGTCACCGGCTCCGGGGCGCCCACCGCGGGCATGGTCTACAAGCTCGTCGAGGTGGACGGCCGTCCGGTGGCCAAGCGCAGCAGCCGCAAGGAGTCCCACGGCGGGCGCAAGCAGGCCCTGCGGCTGGCCAAGCCCTCCGGGACCATCGTCGAGGAGGTGGTGCACCCCTACGGCCGGCCGCCGTCGGACAGCAACGGCTACCGGGCACGCCCGCTGACGGTGGAGCTGGTGCGCGGCGGCGAGCCGGTGGCCGATCTGAGCCTGGCCGCCGCCCGGGAGCGGGTGGCCGCCGGGCTGCGCAGCCTGCCGTGGGACGGGCTGAAGCTGTCCCGGGGCGAGCCGGCGGTGCCGACCCGGATGATCCCGGTGGCGGGCCCGGCCCGCCCGGCCTGGTAGGAGGAGCCACGTCGGCCGAGGACGTCACCGAGCTGCTGGCCCGGGCGGTCGCCGCGCTCGGTGGCACGCAGCGACCCGGGCAGGTCGAGATGGCCCGGGCGGTGGCGCACGCCTTCGACACCGGCAGGCACCTGGCGGTGCAGGCCGGCACCGGTACCGGTAAGTCGCTGGCCTACCTGGTGCCGGCGATCGCGCGGGCGGTGCGGCGCGACGAGCCCGTGGTGGTCTCCACCGCCACCATCGCGCTGCAGCGCCAGCTCGTCGACCGCGACCTGCCCCGGCTGGCCGACGCGCTGGCCGGCGCACTGCCCCGCCGCCCCCGCTTCGCGCTGCTCAAAGGGCGTGGAAACTACTTGTGCCTGAACAAGATCCACAACGGCACCCTGTACGACCCGGCGGAGCTCGCGCAGGAGGAGCTGTTCGAGCCGAGCCCGTCGACCGCGCTCGGCCGCGACGTGGCGCGGCTGACCGAGTGGTCCTCGGACACCGAGACCGGGGACCGCGACGACCTCGACCCCGGGGTGCCGGACCGGGCCTGGGCCCAGGTCAGCGTGTCGGCGCGGGAGTGCATCGGGGTGTCGCGCTGCCCGTTCGGCACCGACTGCTTCGCCGAACGCGCCCGCGCCCGGGCCGGCGAGGCCGACATCGTCGTCACCAACCACGCGCTGCTGGCCATCGACGCGATCAGCGAGTTCTCGGTGCTGCCCGAGCACCGCTACCTCGTCGTCGACGAGGCGCACGAGCTCGTCGACCGGGTCACCTCGGTGGCCACCGGGGAGCTCTCGGCCACCGGGCTGGCGGTGGCGCAGCGGCGCTGCGCCCGGCTGGTCCCGCCGGAGCTGACCGACCGGCTCGACGCGGCGGTGACGGCCTGCACCACCCTGTTGGGCGAGCTGCCCCCGGGCCGCATCGACGTGCTCGGCGACGAGCTGGCCGTCGCGCTGACCGCGCTGCGCGACGCCGCCGCGGCCGCCCGCACCGCGATCGACACCGCCCCCAACGACCCCAAGGCGGCGGCCGCCCGGGCCGAGGCCGTGACCGCACTGACCGAGGTGGGCGACACCGCCGCCCGCATGCTCGACTCGTTCGTCCCGCCCATCCCCGACCGGCTCGACGTGGTGTGGCTGGCCCAGGAGGATCACCGCGGCACCGTGCGGCCGGTGCTGCGGGTGGCCCCGCTGACCGTGTCCGGGCTGCTGCGCACCCGGATCTTCGAGCGCACCACCACCGTGCTGACCTCGGCCACCCTGACCGTCGGCGGCAACTTCGAGGCGATGGCCGCCGGCTGGGGCCTGACCTCCCCGGAGGCAAAGACCCCCTGGCACGGCCTGGATGTGGGCTCGCCGTTCCAGCACGCCAAGGCCGGGATCCTCTACATCGCAAGGCATCTGCCGCCTCCGGGCCGCGACGGCATCGGCCCCGAGCAACTCGACGAGATCGCCACGCTGATCGCCGCCGCGGGCGGCCGCACGCTGGGACTGTTCTCGTCGATGCGGGCGGCCCGGGCGGCCGCCGAGGTGATGCGCGAGCGGCTGCGCACCCCGGTGCTGTGCCAGGGCGAGGACACCACGGCCGCACTGGTGCGCCGGTTCGCCGACGACCCGGCGACCTCGCTGTTCGGCACGCTGACACTGTGGCAGGGGGTGGACGTGCCGGGGCCGTCGCTGTCGCTGGTGATCATCGACCGGATCCCGTTCCCCCGCCCGGACGACCCGCTGCTGACCGCACGCCAGCGCGCCGTCGCGGCCCGCGGCGGCAACGGGTTCATGGCGGTGGCGGCCAGCCACGCCGCGCTGCTGCTGGCCCAGGGGGCGGGCCGGCTCCTGCGCAGCATCGACGACCGCGGCGTGGTCGCGGTGCTGGACTCCCGGATGGCCACCGCCCGCTACAGCGGGTTCCTGCGCAAGTCGCTGCCGCCGTTGTGGACCACCACCGATCCCGACACGGTCTACGCCGCGCTGCGCCGGCTGCGCGGTGCCGGCGGGACCGGATAACCGGGCGGGCCGACCGGCCCGGCTCATTATGCTGGCCGGGACGGGGTTTCGGGCCCGGCGAGGGGGCTTACAGCGAGAGGCGGCCGGATGCGACGGGGGCAGCGACTCGCTTCGGCGGCGGCGGCCGCGGCGCTGCTGGCGGCCGGCTGCGCCGACACCGTCACCGGCCGGCCGGTGTCGGTGTTCGCCGATCCGTTCCGGGTGGCCGGCATGCCGGCGGTGGACGGGCCGACCGGGCTGCGCCCGGACGCCGCCGCACCGACCCGGGAGGCGATCGGCACCGACCACGGCGAGATGGACCGGCTGGCCACCGCCGGGGTCAGCGACATCGAGCAGTACTGGACCGAGGCCTTCCCGCAGGCCTTCGACGGGCGCACGCTGTCGCCGGTGACGGCGCTGGTGTCCTGGGACGCCACCGGGATGCCCCGGGTGTTCTGCGACGAGCTGACCTTCGGGCTGGTCAACGCCGCCTACTGCTACGACGACCGCACCATCGGCTGGGACCGGGGCGAGCTGCTGCCGTCGCTGCGGGACCAGCACGGCGAGATGGCGGTGGTGATGGTGCTGGCCCACGAGTACGGCCACGCGGTGTCGCGGCAGGCCCGGCTGAGCACCCGGCGCACCGGCACCCTGATCTCCGAGCAGCAGGCCGACTGTTTCGCCGGGGCGTACCTGCGCTGGGTGACCGAGGGCAACTCGCCGCGGTTCACCCTGAACACCGGCGACGGGCTCAACAACGTGCTGGCCGCAGTGATCGCGTTCCGCGACCCGCTGTTCGCCGAGGACGACCTGGGCGCCGGTCTGGACGAGCACGGTTCGGCGTTCGAGCGGCTCAGCGCCTTCCAGGCCGGCTTCACCGACGGCCCGCCGGCGTGCGCGGCGATCGACGCCGAGGAGATCGAGCAGCGCCGCGGCGACCTGCCGGTGCTGCTGCAGGCGCACGAGACCGGTGAGCTGCCGGTGACGGAGCAGTCGGTGCGCGAGATCGTCGCGGCGCTCGGGGTGCTGTTCGAGCCGGCCGAGCCGCCCCGGCTGCGGTTCACCGGGGCGTCGGCGGGCTGCCCGGACGCCCGCCCCAGCCCGCCGGTGTCGTACTGCCCGGCCACCAACACGCTGTCGGTCGACGTGGCGGGGCTGGCCGACCTGGCCACCGCGCACACCGCCGACGCCGCCCTGGCCACCGGCGACAACGGCGCCTACTCGGTGCTGATCTCCCGTTACATGCTGGCGCTGCAGCGCGAACACGGCGGGGTGGCGCTCGACACGGCCGCCGCCGCACTGCGCACCGCCTGCCTGACCGGGGTGGCCACCACCCGGCTGTCCGCCCCGGACACCGACGGGGTGGAGGTCCGCCTGACCGCCGGGGACGTCGACGAGGCGGTGTCGGGCATCCTCACCAACGGGCTCGCGGCCGGCGACGTCAACGGCGAGACGGTGCCGTCCGGCTTCTCCCGGATCGAGGCGTTCCGGCTCGGGGTGCTCGGCGACGCCGACCGCTGCTACCGCCGCTTCGGCTGAGCCGGCTCAGACCACGGTCGTCTCGCCGTAGTAGGCGATGATCGCGTCGGAGAGCCTGGTGGAGCGGGTGAGGAACGCGTAGGAGCGGATGAACGACTGCCCCACACACCCGTCGATCTTGATCCGGAACCCGCTGACCATCACCCACGGCTCGAACCCGGTGAACTCCTTCTTGGTCACCGGCACCACATTGACGATGCCCGGTTTGAGCCCGACGGCGATGCTGCCGCCGATCGGGCTGAGCACCACCGGAGCCAGGCCCTCGGGGAACGGGTCGATGAAGTCGACGCCGCCGAAGCCCAGCGACGGCGTGATCCCCGCGGAGCCGGCCAGCGTCACCCCCTGGGAGGTGCTCATGTCGATGCCGCAGCCGATCTGGTAGCCCACCTCGAGCACCCCGTGCGGCGGCTCGCCCTCGTCGGGCCCGGACAGCGACCCGGTGTACAGCCCGCCGACGACGTACTCGCGCGAGGAGACCGCGGTGGTCAGCGGGGGCACCGGGGCACGGGTCTCGTCCCGGGCCGACAGCGTCAGCGTCCAGCCGTCGGGGCTGGTGGTCGTCGCCGGCGGCGGGGACGGCACGAAGCCGGGCGGGCCGGGTTCCGGGGGTTCCGCCTCGGCCGCCGACGCCACGGGTTCGACCCCCGGCGCCACCTCGTCGGGCTGTGCGCCGGCGGGGACGGCGGGCGCACCGGCGAGCAGCAGACCCGCGATACCCGCGAGGGCACGGCGGGCGCGCGGGGTTCGGGAGTGCTGCGCCATCGCCCCAGCAAGTTACCCGAACGGTCGGGCCGGTGAGGCCTTTCAGGCCAACGTGATCCGGCCCAGCTCGCTGTCGGAGGCCAGCAGCGGATGGTGCGGCAGCACCCGCACCGTGTATCCCACCGGCCCGGCCACCGGCAACGGCGTGGTGGCGGTGAACACCGCCACGGTTCCGTGCACGGCACCGGTGTGGGCCATCGGCACCGTGATCGGGTCGGTGATCTCGTCGGTGGCGTCGACCCGGCCCAGCACCGCCTGCACCGCCACCTCTCCCGGCTCGAGGCCGGCCAGGTCGACCACGGCGGTCAGGGTGAGCTCCGAGCCGAGCAGCGGGATGTCGGGCAGGCCCGTGTTGTCCACGTCGAGCACCCGCACCCGCGGCCACACCTCGGCCACCCGCTGCCGGAACGCCGCGAGGTCACGGGCGGCGCCGAACGGCAGGCCGTCCAGCGGTGCGACGGTGTGCCGGAACGACCGGGCGGCCGGGGCGTAGTACCGCTCGGTGTACTCGCGCACCATCCGCGAGGCCAGCACCTTGGGGCCGAGCACCTGCAGGGTGTGGCGCACCATCTCCACCCAGCGCACCGGGATGCCGCGTTCGTCGCGGTCGTAGAACGTCGGTGCGACGGAGTTGCCCAGCAGGTCGTAGAGCGCGGCGGCCTCCAGGTCGTCGCGGCGGCCCTCGTCGGCGACGCCGTCGGCGGTGGGGATCTCCCAGCCGTTGTCGCCGTCGTACCACTCGTCCCACCAGCCGTCGCGGATCGACAGGTTCAGCCCGCCGTTGAGCGCGGCCTTCATCCCGGACGTACCGCACGCCTCCAGCGGCCGCAGCGGGTTGTTCAGCCACACGTCGCAGCCCCAGTACAGCCGCCGGGCCATGGACATGTCGTAGTCCGGCAGAAAGGCGATGCGGTGGCGCACCTCGGGCCGGTCGGCGAACCGCACGATCTGCTGGATCAACGCCTTGCCGCCGTCGTCGGCCGGGTGCGACTTGCCCGCGACGATCAGCTGGATCGGGCGTTGTTCGTCGAGCAGCAGTTGCTCCAGCCGCGCCGGGTCGCGCAGCATCAGCGTGAGCCGTTTGTAGGTGGGTACCCGCCGGGCGAACCCGACGGTCAGCACCTCTGGATGGAATGCCGTTGCGATCCAGCCGAGTTCGGCTTCCGACGCGCCACGTTCCAGCCAGCAGCGGCGCAGCCGGGCGCGCACGTCGTCCACCAGCGCGCGGCGCAGTTCGCAGCGGATGGCCCACATCCGGGCCGGGTCGGCCTGCTGCAGCCGTTCCCAGGTCTGCGGCTCCTCGAGCCGGCCGAGGTGCTCCTCGCCGAGCAGCTCCCGGCCCAGCGCCACCCACTGCGGGGCGGCCCAGGTCGGGGCGTGCACCCCGTTGGTGATCGACCCGATCGGCACCTCGGCCGGGTCGAAACCCGGCCACAGCGGGCTGAACATCTCCCGGCTGACCCGGCCGTGCAGCAGCGAGACACCGTTGGCGCGCTGGGCCAGCCGCAGCCCCATGTGCGCCATGTTGAACTTGTCCGGGTCCTCCTCGGCCCCCAGCGCCAGGACCCGCTCGGCCGGCACCCCGGGCAGCAGCCGCGACGGGGCACCCGGCACCGACTCCGGCCCCGCGGCCGGTCCCAGGTAGCGGCGCACCAGGTCGATCGGGAACCGGTCGATGCCGGCCGGCACCGGGGTGTGGGTGGTGAACACCGTCGCCGAGCGCACGATGGTCAGCGCGGTGTCGAAATCCAGCTGCTGCTCGGCCATGAACTCGCGGATCCGTTCCGCGCCGAGGAACCCCGCGTGCCCCTCGTTCATGTGGAACACCTCCGGCGCCGGCCGGCCCGCCACGGCACAGAACGCCCGCACCGCGCGCACCCCGCCGACCCCGGCCAGGATCTCCTGCCGGATGCGGTGCTCCTGGTCGCCGCCGTAGAGCCGGTCGGTCACCCCGCGTAGCTCGTGTTCGTTCTCCGGGATGTCGGAATCCAACAGCAGCAACGGAATTCGGCCAACCTGGGCAACCCACACCCGGGCCCGCAACTCGGCGTCGGGCAGCGTCACGCCGACCAGCACCGCCGCGCCGGTGGCATCGGTGAGCAGGTGCAGCGGCAACCCCTGCGGGTCGATCACCGGGTAGCTCTCGTGCTGCCAGCCGTCGGCGGTCAGCGACTGGCGGAAGTAGCCGGACCGGTAGTACAGCCCCACGCCGATCAGCGGCAGCCCCAGATCCGAGGCGGATTTCAGGTGGTCGCCGGCCAGGATGCCCAGCCCGCCGGAGTAGTTCGGCAGCACCTCGGCCACCCCGAACTCCATGGAGAAGTAGGCGATTCCGGTGGGCAGCTCGGCACCTTGGGCCAGCTGCTGCTGGTACCACAGCGGCCGGGTCAGATAGCTGTCCAGATCGGCGGCCACCGCGTCGAGCCGCCGCACGAACTCGGCGTCCCCGGCGAGCTCGTCGAGCCGGGCCGGATCGATCTCGCCCAGCAGTGCGACCGGGTCGCCGCCCACCCGCCGCCACAGGTCCTCGTCGATGGAGGCGAACAGATCCTGGGTGGGTTTGTCCCAGGACCAGCGCAGGTTGACCGAAAGCCGCTGCAGGGCCGCCAGTCGTTCGGGCAGGTGCACACGGACCGTGAACCGGCGGAGAGCTTTCACACCTCGCACCTTACTGAGATCCCCCGGGTTCAGCAGGGCACGCGGAAACCGCCCCGACCGCTCGGGCCGCACGGGATTGGCTTCGCCACTACGGTGGGTATAGGCCGGGGGTGACCGTTGCGTGGCGTGAGGAGTTGGCAGGGGTGGTTGCCGGGCGGATCGAGATCGACGACGTCGCGCCCGTCGTCTCCGGCGGACGGTTCCCGGCCAAGGCCGTCGTCGGCGAGGTGGTGCCGGTGCGGGCGACGGTGTGGCGGGAGGGCCACGACGCGGTGGCGGCCACCCTGGTGGTGCGCTACCACGGCCGCCGCTACCCGCGGCTCGCGAACGCCCCGGCCGGGCTCGCCCCCGGCCCCGACCCGGCGCCGGCGGAACCGGCGCGGCGCCGCAGGCCGCAGCAGCTGCCGATGACGCCCGGGCCCACCCCGGACGTGTTCCACGGCCGGTTCGTGCCCGACGAGGTCGGGCTGTGGACGTTCCGGGTGGACGGCTGGGGCGATCCCGTCGCCACCTGGCGCCACGCCGTCACCGCCAAGCTCGAGGCCGGCCAGTCCGAGGCCGAGCTGTCCAACGACCTGCTGGTGGGGGCGGCCCTGCTGGAGCGCGCCGCCGCCGGGGTGCCGAAGGCCCGGCGCGCGCCGCTGCTGGCCGCGGCCGAGGCGCTGCGCACCCCGGGCGACCCGTTCACCCGGGCCGGGGCGGCGCTGTCCGAGCCGGTCGCCGAGCTGCTCGCCGAGTTCCCGCTGCGGGAGCTGCTGACCCAGGGCCGCGCCTACCAGGTGTGGGTGGACCGACCGGAGGCCCGGTTCGGCGCCTGGTACGAGATGTTCCCCCGCTCCACCGGCGGCTGGGACGCCGCCGGCCGACCGGTGCACGGCACCTTCGCCACCGCCGCCGCGGCGCTGCCGCGCATCGCCCGGATGGGCTTCGACGTGGTGTACCTGCCGCCCATCCACCCGATCGGGAAGATCCACCGCAAGGGCCGCGACAACGCCGTCACCGCCGAGCCGGGCGACGTCGGCTCGCCGTGGGCGATCGGCAGCGACGAGGGCGGCCACGACGCGGTGCACCCGCAGCTGGGCACGCCGGCCGACTTCGACGCGTTCGTCGCCGCCGCCCGCGACCTGGGGTTGCAGGTGGCGCTGGATCTGGCCCTGCAGTGCGCACCGGACCACCCGTGGGCGCGCGAGCACCCCGAGTGGTTCACCGTGCTGCCCGACGGCACCATCGCCTACGCGGAGAACCCGCCGAAGAAGTACCAGGACATCTACCCGCTGAACTTCGACACCGACCCGGCCGGGCTGTACGCCGAGGTGCTGCGGGTGGTCCGACACTGGATCGCCCACGGCGTCAAGATCTTCCGCGTCGACAACCCGCACACCAAGCCGCCGGACTTCTGGGCCTGGCTGATCGGCGAGGTGAAGAACACCGACCCGGACGTGCTGTTCCTGTCCGAGGCGTTCACCCGCCCGGCCCGGCTCTACGGGCTGGCCAAACTCGGCTTCACCCAGTCGTACTCGTACTTCACCTGGCGCACCTCGAAATGGGAGCTGACCGAGTTCGGCCGGGAGATCGTCGAGCACGCCGACTACGCCCGGCCCAACCTGTTCGTCAACACCCCCGACATCCTGCACGCCTCGCTGCAGCACGGCGGCCCCGGCATGTTCGCCATCCGGGCGGTGCTGGCCGCGACCATGGGCTCGCTGTGGGGGGTGTACTCCGGCTACGAACTGTTCGAGCATGTCCCGCTGCGCGAGGGCAGCGAGGAGTACCTGCACTCGGAGAAGTACGAGCTGCGGCCGCGCGACTTCGAGGCCGCCCTGGCCCGGGGCGAGTCGCTGGAGCCGTTCCTGGCCCGGCTCAACGAGATCCGCCGGGTGCACCCGGCGCTGCGCGAACTGCGCACGCTGCGGTTCCACCACGTCGACAACGACGCGATGCTGGCCTACAGCAAGTTCGACCCGGTCGGCGGCGACTGCGTGCTGACCGTGGTGACGCTCAACCCGTTCGGTCCGGAGGAGGCCACGCTGTGGCTCGACATGCCCGCCCTCGGCATGCACCCCTACGACCGGTTCTGGGTGCGTGACGAGATCACCGGCGAGGAATACCACTGGGGGCAGGCCAATTACGTGCGACTGGACCCGGCCAGGGCGGTCGCGCACGTGCTGAACATGCCGCTGATCCCCGAGGACCGGCGGGCCGAACTGCTGCGCAGGGAGTGAGGCTTTCACGATGACGCGAAGCGACCGCATCGGCACGCCCCGGCTGCTGCCCGACCCGGCCGACCTGGCCCGGCTGCTGGCCGGCGAGCACCACGACCCGCACGCCGTCCTCGGCGCCCACGAACAGGGCGACCACACGGTCATCCGCGCGCTGCGCCCGCACGCCGAGCGGGTGGTCGCGCTCGTCGGCGGCCGGCGCTGGCCGCTGGAGCGCCTCGGCGACGGGCTGTTCGCGGTCGCGCTGCCGTTCGTCGACCTGATGGACTACCGGTTGGAGATCACCTACCCGGGGGCCGAACCGGTGGTGGTCGCCGATGCCTACCGGTTCCTGCCCACCCTGGGCGAGCTCGACCTGCACCTGTTCAACGAGGGCCGCCACGAGCGGCTGTGGGAGGTGCTCGGCGCCCATCCGCGCCGCTACACCACCCCCGACGGCGAGGTGCGCGGGGTGTCGTTCGCGGTGTGGGCCCCCAATGCCCGGGGCGTGAGCCTGATCGGCGACTTCAACGGCTGGAGCGGCGCCGACGCCCCGATGCGGGTGCTCGGCTCGTCGGGGGTGTGGGAGCTGTTCTGGCCGGACTTCCCGGTCGGCGGGCTGTACAAGTTCCGGGTGCACGGCGCCGACGGCACCGTCACCGACCGCGCCGACCCGATGGCGTTCGCCACCGAGGTGCCGCCGCGCACCGCCTCGAAGGTGACCGTCAGCGACTACACCTGGGGCGACGACGAGTGGATGGCCCGCCGTGCCCTGCGCAACCCGGTGGTCGAGCCGATGAGCACCTACGAGGTGCACCTGATGTCGTGGCGGCCCGGTTTGGGCTACCGGGAGCTGGCCCGCGAGCTCACCGCCTACGTCGTCGAGCAGGGCTTCACCCACGTCGAGCTGCTGCCGGTGGCCGAGCACCCGTTCGGCGGGTCGTGGGGCTACCAGGTCACCTCCTACTACGCGCCCACGGCCCGGCTGGGCGGCCCGGACGACTTCCGGTTCCTGGTCGACAGCCTGCACCGGGCGGGCATCGGGGTGATCGTCGACTGGGTGCCCGCCCACTTCCCCAAGGACGCCTGGGCACTGGGCCGGTTCGACGGCACCCCGCTCTACGAGCACGCCGACCCCCGCCGCGGCGAACAACTCGACTGGGGCACCTACGTTTTCGACTTCGGTAGACCGGAGGTGCGCAACTTCCTGGTGGCCAACGCCCTGTACTGGCTGCAGGAGTTCCACATCGACGGGCTGCGGGTGGACGCGGTGGCCTCGATGCTGTACCTGGACTACTCGCGGCCCTACGGCGGCTGGACCCCGAACATCTACGGCGGCCGGGAGAACCTCGAGGCGGTGCAGTTCCTGCAGGAGATGAACGCCACCGTGCACAAGGTGGTGCCGGGGGTGGTCACCGTGGCCGAGGAGTCCACCTCCTGGCCCGGCGTGACCCGCCCGACAACCCTTGGTGGCCTTGGGTTCTCGATGAAGTGGAACATGGGCTGGATGAACGACACGCTGAACTACATCAGGCGTGACCCGGTCTACCGCAGCTACCACCACCACGAGATGACGTTCTCGCTGCTGTATGCGTTCAGCGAGAACTTCGTGCTGCCGATCAGCCACGACGAGGTGGTGCACGGCAAGGGCACGCTGTGGAGCCGGATGCCCGGCGACGACCACGCCAAGGCGGCCGGGGTGCGGTCGCTGCTGGCCTACCAGTGGGCGCACCCGGGCAAGCAGCTGCTGTTCATGGGCCAGGAGTTCGGCCAGCGCGCCGAGTGGTCCGAGGAACGCGGGGTGGACTGGTTCCAGCTCGACGAGGACGGCTACTCCACCGGGATCGCCGCGCTGGTACGCGACCTGAACCGGATCTACGCCGACCGGCGGGCGCTGTGGTCCCGGGACAGCTCCCCGGAGGGCTACTCCTGGATCGACGCCAACGACTCGGCCAACAACGTGCTGAGCTTCCTGCGCTTCGGCGACGACGGCTCGGTGCTGGCCTGCGTGTTCAACTTCGCCGGGGTGGAGCACACCCGCTACCGGCTCGGCCTGCCGCGGGCCGGCACCTGGCGGGAGGTGCTCAACACCGACGCCGCGGTCTACCGGGGCTCGGGCATCGGCAACCTCGGCGCGGTGCAGGCCACCGACGAGCCCTGGCACGGCCGCCCCGCCTCCGCGGTGCTGGTGCTGCCGCCGCTGTCGGCCGTCTGGCTCGAACCCGCCGACTGACCGCGCCGAAACGCACCAACGGGCGGGAAAGTGCGAGAAGAACCCGCCAATTCGTCGATCTCGGCGCGCGCCGGGAGGGCTCAGTACAGCGCGCTGGCCAGGTTGCGCCGGGCGGTGAGCACCTCGGGATCGGCCGGGTCGAACAGGTCGAACAGCTCCACCAGCCGGGTGCGCACCTTGTTGCGGTCGTCGCCGCTGGTGCGCCGAACGAGCGCGATGAGCCGGTCGAACGCCGCGGCCGGCTGCTGGTTCAGGATGAGCACGTCGGCCGCGGCGAACGCGGCCTCGATGTCGTCGGGGGCGGCGTCGGACACCGCCACCGCATCCGGGCGGTGGGTGGTGGCGCGCTTGAGGAAGGTGATCTGGCGGACCGCGCCCTTGGCCTCGGGATGGTTGGGCTGGTTGTCCAGGATCTTGCGGTAGGCCGCCAGGGCGGCGTCGAAGTCCCCGGCGTCGAGGTGGGCCCGCGCCGCGGCGACCTCGGGGTCGACCTGTTCGGCGGGTTCGCCGCCGGGGCCGGCGAGCTGGCCCGCGGTGGCCTGCAGCAGCGAGTTGATCCACAGCCGCAGCTGGTCGGCGGGTTGGTTGCCCTGGAAGCTGGCGATCGCCTGGCCGCCGGCGACGGCCAGCACGGTGGGCACCGCCTGCACGCCGAACATCTGCGCCACCCGCGGGGCGGCATCGACGTTGATCATGGCCAGCGCCCATTTGCCGTTGTCCTCGCCGGCCAGGGTGCTCAGGGTCTGGCCGAGCTGGGCGCTGGCATCGCTGCGCGGGGTCCACAACAGGACCACCACCGGCACCTGGGTGGACCGGACCAGGACCTCGGCTTCCAGATTGGCCTCGGTGACCTCGACGGCGTTGGCGGGCACGGCGCTGTCGGCGCCGTCGCCGGCGGCCGCCCGCTGCTTGAGGGCCGAGAGGTCGACCGCACCGGCCAGTGCGGGACCGATGGAGGGTCGTCGTGGGCGTGTCACGCTCTCAAGTTTGGCACGTGCGGGCCGGGACGGACCGCCCCGGTCACCCCGCGGCGACCGGCTCCGGTTCGGCGATCCGGCCGGTGCGCTCGGCCCAGATGAGGAAGAGCACGCTGCCCAGCGGCACCACCGCACCCAGCACCGCCAGCGACCAGGTGGACGGCCGCCACCGGAACGCGGTGCCGGCGCCGATCCCGATCATCACGAACAGCACGAACATCAGGCCGTGCACCGGGCCGAAGATCTGCACGCCCAGCTCGGTGCCCGGGCTGGCCAGGTGCTTGAAGTACATCCCGATCAGCAGCCCCACCCAGCTGGCGGCCTCGGCGAGCGCGATGACGCGCAGCCGCCCGTCCACGGTGCGCAGGCTGTACCTCGATGCGGGCCGGGGGTCGGAAACGCGAGCCATGCCCGCCATTCTGCCCGACTCCGCGGCCTTCTACTACCTCGTGTCGTAGCTCACACTCACCGGCGCAGCACCAGGGCGTCGCCCTGGCCGCCGGCGCCGCACAGCGCGGCCACCGCGTACCCGGACCCACGGCGGGCCAGCTCCAGGGCGGCGTGCAGGGTGATGCGCGCCCCGGACATACCGATCGGGTGGCCGATGGCGATCGCACCGCCGTTGACGTTCACCTGCTCCGGGTCGACGCCGAGCTCCCGGGCCGAGGCCAGCGCCACCGCGGCGAACGCCTCGTTGATCTCGATGACGTCGAGCTGGTCGACGGTGATGCCCTCGCGGGCGATGGCCTTCTTGATCGCGTTGGCCGGCTGCGACTGCAGGGTGGAGTCGGGGCCGGCGACCACACCGTGCGCACCGATCTCGCACAGCCAGCTCAGCCCGAGCTCCTCGGCCTTGGCTTTGTTCATCACCACCACCGCGCAGGCGCCGTCGGAGATCTGCGACGACGAGCCGGCGGTGATGGTGCCGTCTTTGCGGAACGCCGGCTTGAGCCCGGCCAGCGACTCGACGGTGGTGTCGGCCCGGATGCCCTCGTCCTGGGCGAACTCGATCGGGTCACCCTTGCGCTGCGGGATCGACACCGGCACCACCTCGTCGGCGAACACCCCGTTCTTCCAGGCGGCGGCCGCCCGCTGGTGGCTGCGCGCGGCGAGGGCGTCCTGTTCCTCGCGGGTGAACCTGTCGACCTCGTTGCGCTGTTCGGTCAGCGCGCCCATCGGCTGGTCGGTGAACACGTCGTGCAGCCCGTCGTAGGCCAGGTGGTCCTTGACCACCACGTCGCCGTACTTGTAGCCGGCGCGGGCGTCGATGAGCAGGTGCGGCGCCTTGGTCATCGACTCCTGACCGCCGGCGACGACGACATCGAACTCGCCGGCCCGGATGAGCTGGTCGGCCAGCGCGATCGCGTCGATGCCGGACAGGCACATCTTGTTGATGGACAGCGCCGGCACGTCCCACGGGATGCCCGCGCCCACCGCGGACTGCCGCGCCGGCATCTGGCCGGCACCGGCGGTGAGCACCTGACCCATGATCACGTACTCGACCTGCGCGGGGTCGACCTTGGCCTTGGCCAGCGCACCCCGGATGGCGATGGCGCCGAGGTCGGTGGCCGAGAAATCCTTGAGCGAGCCCATCAACCGACCGATCGGGGTACGGGCTCCGGCAACGATCACGGACGTGGTCATGTTCTACCTCCAACCGGCACTGGGGCCCGTTTCGCGACAGCCGGACCAACACCGGACCGACGGGATCAACGCGGCTAGGTTACCGTGACGTTATGAGCACCGATCAGGTAGATGCCCGCGCCCTGCTCGCATCGGAACTGGTGACCGCGATCGACCACGTCGGCATCGCCGTCCCCGACCTGGATGCGGCCAAGAAGTGGTACGCCGACCACCTCGGCATGACCGTCCTGCACGAGGAGGTCAACGAGGAGCAGGGGGTGCGCGAGGCGATGCTGGCGGTGCACGGCGCGTCCGGCGACAGCACCCAGATCCAGCTGCTGGCGCCGATCGACGAGAAGTCGACGATCGCGAAGTTCATCGGCACCCGCGGCCCCGGCCTGCAGCAGCTGGCGTTCCGGGTCAGCGACATCGACGCGCTCAGCGCGCGGCTGCGGGAACAGGGTGTGCGGCTGCTCTACGAGCAGGCCCGGCGCGGCACGGCCGACTCGCGGATCAACTTCATCCACCCCAAGGACGCCGGCGGGGTGCTCGTCGAGCTCGTCGAGCCGGCGGCCGACGGCCACCACTGAGCGCCGCTAGGACCACTTGCGCGTCGGACCCCGGGTGGCCCGGTGCGTCCAGCACGGGGTGTGCCAGTGCCGCCGGTCCTCCGCGCCGGACTCCCCCATGTCGGCCGGCCACACCACGACATGCGGTGTGCCCGGCCGGATCTCGTGATCGCAGCCGGGGCACCGGTAGGTCTTGACCGCGCGGTCGGCCGACACGGAACGCACCTCGTAGTCGTAGCCGTCCGGCCCGGTCTCCACCCGCCGCGACGGCCGGGGCAGCAGCGGCGGCGGGGCCGGATGGCGGCGCGGCGGACGACGACGTCTGCCCATCAGAACAGCCGGTACTCGTCGCTGTCCATCCCCCGCATCCGGTCGTAATCCAGTGTGACGCAGCGGATGCCGCGATCCTCGGCGAGCGTGCGGGCCTGCGGCTTGATCTGTTGGGCGGCGAAGACGCCGCTGACCGGGGCCAGCAGGCTGTCGCGGTTGAGCAGCTCCAGGTAGCGGGTGAGCTGTTCGACGCCGTCGATCTCACCGCGCCGCTTGACCTCGACGGCGACGGTGCGGCCCTGCTCGTCGCGGCACAGCAGATCGACCGGCCCGATCGGGGTCATGTACTCGCGGCGCACCAATGTGTAACCGGCGCCCAGCAACTCGACGTGCTCGGCGAGCAGCTCCTGCAGGTGGGCCTCCACCCCGTCCTTGACCAGCCCCGGGTCCACCCCGAGCTCGTGGGTGGAGTCGTGCTCGATCTGCTCGACCTGGATGCGCAGCTGTTCGCCGGCCTTGTTCTCCACCACCCACACCGGGACCGGGCCGTCGGTCTCCTCGGTCATCCAGCAGGGCGGGCTCATCCAGTTCAGCGGTTTGTAGGCACGGTCGTCGGCGTGCACGCTCACCGAGCCGTCGGCCTTGATGAGCAGCAGGCGGCGCGCGGACGGCAGGTGGGCGGTCAGCCGGCCGATGTAGTCGACCGTGCACCGGGCGATGACGAGGCGCACCCACACAACCTTAGGACGTTCCGCCCGAGGGCAAATTAGGCTGACCCGCAATGGTCGCCAACAGGAGTGTGGGACACCGGCTCGGCCGGATCCTCGAGCGGATCACCCGGCAGAGCGGCCGCCTGTCGGAAACGCCCGACTACGGCTCCTGGTTGCTCGGCGACGTGGCGGAGAGCCAGCAGCGCCGCCGGGTGCGCATCCAGACGATCCTGACCCTGTCGGTGCTGGGCGCGAACCTCGTCGGCATCGCGATCGCCGCGTCGCTGGTCTCGGTGGTGTTCCCGGTCCCCGGCGTGTTCGAGCGCAGGGTGCTGTGGATCACGTTCGGGGCGGGGCCCGCCTACATCCTGCTGGCACTGGTCGTCGGAACGTTCTGGTCGACCCGCCGGGTGGTCAAGAACCTGCGCTGGGCCATCGAGGAACGCCCGCCCAGCCGGGAGGACCAGCGCAACACCTTCTTCGTCCCGTGGCGGCTGACCCGGGTGCTGCTGGTGCTGTGGGGGGTGGGCGCACTGTACGCGACCGTGCTCTACGGGGCGGTGGACCCGCAGTTCATCCCCAAGATCGCGCTGTCGATCAGCTTCAGCGGCATCGTGGTGTCGACGATCTGCTACCTGATGACCGAGTTCGCGCTGCGCCCGGTGGCCGCGCAGGCGCTGGAGGCCGGCCGGCCCCCGGCCCGGTTCGCCGCCGGGATCATGGGCCGTACCGTCCTGGTGTGGGCGCTGGGCTCGGGTGTGCCGGTGCTGGGGATCCTGTTCGCGGCACTGCTGACCCTGGCCCGCCACAATCTGTCCCCCACCCAGTTCACCGTCGCGGTGGCGGTGTTGGCCATGTTCGCGCTGGTCTTCGGGTTCCTGCTGATCTGGCTGGTGTCATGGCTGACCGCCACCCCGGTGCGGATGGTGCGGGCCGCACTCAAGCGGGTCGAGGACGGCGATCTGAACTGTCAGCTGGTGGTCTTCGACGGCACCGAGCTCGGCGAGCTGCAACGCGGGTTCAACACCATGGTCGAGGGGCTGCGCGAGCGGGAACGGGTGCGCGATCTGTTCGGCCGCCACGTCGGCCGCGAGGTGGCGCTGGCCGCCGAACAGCGCAAGCCCAAGCTCGGCGGCGAGGAGCGGCACGTGGCCGTGGTGTTCGTCGACATCATCGGCTCGACCCACCTGGTGACCAGCCGGCCGGCGGTGGAGGTGGTGAACCTGCTGAACCGGTTCTTCGCAGTGGTCGTCGAGGAGGTGGACCGCCACCGCGGGCTGGTCAACAAGTTCGAGGGCGACGCCACCCTGGCGATCTTCGGCGCGCCGAACGATCTCGATCATCCGGAGGACGAGGCGCTGGCGGCGGCCCGGGCGATCGCCGACCGGCTGCGCCGCGAGGTGCCCGAGCTGGCGGCCGGGATCGGGGTCGCCGCCGGGACGGTGGTGGCCGGCAACGTCGGAGCGCGGGAGCGGTTCGAATACACCGTGATCGGCGAGCCGGTCAACGAGGCCGCCCGGCTGTGCGAGCTGGCCAAGACCGTGCCGAGCCGGCTCCTGGCCGCCGCGGACGCGGTGGCGCACGCCGGGGAGGCCGAACGGGCACACTGGCAACCCGGCGAGACCGTGACGCTGCGCGGGCTGGATCGGCCCACCCGGTTGGCCGTCCCGGTGCCGTAATGTCGTTTTCCCGCTAGTGCCGCCGTCCCGGCGGTGGGAGTCTGGCAGACGTGCACCAGGATTTCGACCGCTGCTACCGGGCCGTGCAGTCGCGCGACACCCGGTTCGACGGCTGGTTCGTCACCGCCGTGCTCACCACCGGCATCTACTGCCGGCCGAGCTGCCCGGTGCGGTTGCCGCTGGCCCGCAACGTGCGCTTCTACCCGACCGCGGCGGCCGCCCAGGCGGCCGGGTTCCGGCCGTGCAAGCGCTGCCGGCCGGACGCCGCACCCGGCTCCCCCGAGTGGAACGTGCGCACCGACGTCACCGCCCGGGCCATGCGGCTCATCGCCGACGGGGTGGTCGACCGCGAAGGGGTGACCGGGCTGGCGGCCCGGCTCGGCTACACCACCCGGCAGATCGAGCGGATCCTGCGCGCCGAGGTCGGTGCCGGGCCGCTCGCGCTGGCCCGCACCCAGCGCGCCCAGACCGCCCGCGTGCTCATCGAGACCACCGACCTACCGATCAGCGAGGTGGCGTTCGCCGCCGGGTTCTCCAGCATCCGCCAGTTCAACGACGTGGTGCGGGCGGTGTGGGACTGCACGCCCACCGAACTGCGCCGGCGGGCCCGCACCCGCCGGGACACCGGTGCGGCCGAGACCGTCGCGGGACAGGTCTCGCTGCGCCTGCCGACCCGGACCCCGTTCGCCTACGAGGGCGTGTTCGGACACCTGGCCGCCACCGCGGTACCGGGCCTGGAGGAGGTGCGTGACGGGGCGCTGCGACGCACCCTGCGGCTGCCGCACGGCGCCGGGATCGTCGCGCTGACCCCGCAGCCCGATGCGGTGCGGTGCCGGCTGATCCTGGCCGATCTGCGCGACCTGACGACCGCGATCGCCCGGTGCCGGCGACTGCTGGACCTCGACGCGGATCCGGAGGCCGTCGTCGAGGCGCTCGCCCGCGACCCCGACCTCGCCCCGTTGGTCGCCAAGGCGCCGGGCCAGCGCATCCCCCGCACCGTGGACGAGGTGGAGCTCGCCGTCCGCGTGGTCCTCGGCCAGCAGGTCTCCACGGCGGCCGCCCGCACCCACATCGGTCGGTTGGTGGCCGCCTACGGTGAACCCGTGACCGACCCGGCCGGCGGGCTCACCCACCTGTTCCCGGATCTCGACGCCCTCGCAGAGGTCGCCCCGGAGCATCTGGCGGTGCCCGCCGCGCGGCGGCGGTGCCTGCACGGGCTCGTCGCGGGGATCGGCGAGGGACGGATCCGGCTCGATCCGGGCGCGGACTGGAACCGCACCCGCCGGCAGCTGCTCGAGCTGCCCGGGATCGGGCCGTGGAGCGCCGAACTCATCGCCATGCGCGCCCTCGGCGACCCGGACGCCTTCCCCGACGCCGACCTCGGCGTCCGGACCGCCGCCGCGGCGGTCGGGCTGCCCACCGCCGGCGGGGCGCTGCGGCGGCGCAGCGCCGCGTGGCGACCCTGGCGGGCCTATGCCGCCCAGCACCTGTGGACCGCCCTGGACCATCCGATCAACCACTGGCCACCGAAGGAGACCCGATGACGACGCTCTACCGCGTCACCGACAGCCCGATCGGGCCGCTCACCATCGCCGGTGTGGACGGCCGGATCCGGCACCTGCGCATGCAGGACCAGACCCACGAACCGCGGGACCGCGCCGACTGGATCCGCGACGACACCGCCTTCGAGGACGCGGTGGTGCAGTTGTCGGAGTACTTCGCCGGCGAGCGCACCGAATTCGAGCTCGAAATCGAACTCGTCGGCTCGGCATTCCAGCGCCGGGTGTGGCGGGCGCTGACGACGATCCCGTACGGCCAGACCCGCACCTACGGGCAGATCGCGCGGCAGATCGGTGCCCCGAACGCCTCGCGTGCGGTCGGACTGGCCAACGGCCACAACCCGATCAGCATCATCGTGCCGTGTCACCGGGTGATCGGTAGCAACGGAGCCCTGACCGGGTACGGCGGCGGGCTGGAGCGCAAGCGCATCCTGCTCGGCCTCGAGCAGCGGCGCACCGCGCCGGCCCTGTTCGACTGAGCCGGCGCGGCCGCATTTGTCCGGAAATTAGAATCGCCCCCCACGGGTGTGGGGGGCGATTCTGTGTGTGTGTCCGGCGGTGTCCTACTTTTCCACCCGTGATGGGCAGTATCATCGGCGCTGGCAGGCTTAGCTTCCGGGTTCGGAATG
>Ga0207747_1000058_pt1 | contig 116506 bp, 114 predicted proteins | sample HigsolmetaGSP11D_FD_184839 | JGI IMG/M metagenome (GOLD analysis project Ga0207747, IMG submission 184839) | High solid enriched microbial communities from the Joint BioEnergy Institute, USA - SP1-1-D (SPAdes) | ecosystem: Engineered > Bioreactor > SSF (Solid state fermentation) > Aerobic >... | reverse complement strand
CCCCGCCACCAACCCATCCGGCGGCGCCAAGCAGCCGAGCCTCCAGTTCCCGCACTGGCGCAAGGTCGCGCGCGACGATGATGAAACTGCCATCCGGGAGCGGCTCACCCAGCGCGAGCAGGCTGGTTTCCGGCCCTGCCGCGCTACCCTTTAGCCGCAGGGTGTGCCAGCCGCGCAGGGATGGCGCCTCCGCCAGGTTGCCGGCGATCCGGGCCCCATCCGGCGCGGTCAGTACATAATATTCGGTGCCGCTGCGGTCGGCGGCGAGGCGGGCCTGCACGGAGACAGCGACGGAGGCCGCACCACCCAGTCTGGCCGCACGCTGCAGCACGCCCATGTCGCGTACCACCTCATCCGCCACCTGCTGCGCGGCGAAGCCCGTGGTCGCCCACCAGGCCACGACCGACAGGACCGCGGTGCCGAGCAGCGTCAGCCCCAGGTGCAGCAAGGTGACGCGGAAGGCGGTCGTCCGCATGATGCGGAAGGCCGGATTGCGCAGCCAGGCGAAGCGGCGCTCCGCCTTCGGTGCGGCGGTGTCAGCCGGGGGCACGGATCGCATAGCCGGCACCGCGTACGGTATGGATCAGCTCCGCGCCGAAGCCTTTGTCCACCTTGGCACGCAACCGGCTGATATGGGTCTCCACCACGCTGGTCTTCGGGTCGAAGTGGAAGTCCCATACGCCTTCCAGCAGCATGGTGCGCGTCACCACCTCGCCTTGCCGGCGCATCAGGTATTCCAGCAGCCGGAACTCGCGCGGCTGCAATTCGATCCGCCGGCCTGCGCGGGTGACGGTACGCTTCAGCAGGTCCATCTCCAGATCAGCGACGCGCAGCACGGTGGGCTCCGCTTGCAATGGCGGGCGGCGTGCCAGCGCATTGATCCGCGCCAGCAACTCGGCGAAGGCAAAGGGCTTGGCGAGGTAGTCGTCGGCCCCGGCCTCCAGCCCTTCCACCCGGTCGCCGACGCCGGCCCGGGCAGTGAGGATCAGGGCAGGGGTCCGCACCCCCATGGCTCGCAGGGCACGAACCAAGCCGAGGCCATCGAGATGCGGCAGCATCCGGTCCACCACCAGCACGTCGTGGCTACCGGCGCCTGCCAGGAACAGCCCCTCCCGGCCGTCCGCGGCGCGGTCCACGACGTGGCCGGCTTCGGTCAGGCCCTTTGCCACATAGCTGGCGGTCTCGGCATCGTCCTCGACAAGCAGGATCTTCACGGCACCCGCTCTCCGTCCATCCGTGGCGAACCGTAAAGACATACGGATTGGTAAACATCACGCCAAGCGACGACGAGGCTTGCCGCGCTTTCCTCACCGTGCAGCCGCCCGGGCGTTCCCGGGCGGCTAGGAGACGAGGAGTTCAGTGATGCCCAAGATCGATCGCCGCCGTGGAACCCTATTGGCCAGCGGCGTACTGGCGCTGGCGCTTGCAACCTCGGCGCTGGTGCCCCTGCCGCACCATGCCGAGGCGCAACCGACCGCGGCACCGTCCGGCGGAACCGCTGTCGCCCTGCCGCGTCCCCCCGGGCCCGACTTCGCCGATCTCGCCGCGCGGGTGACGCCGGCGGTGGTGCGCGTCAGCATCGTCGGCCACATCCAGACCGGCGCGGTCGCAATCCCGCCCGAATTGCGGGGCACGCCCTTCGAGCAGTTCTTCCGCGGCATGGAGCGCGGGATGACGCGCAAGATCGCCGGTCAGGGCTCCGGCTTCATCATTGACAAGGCCGGCTACATCGTCACCAACAACCATGTGGTCGGCAACGCGGATGAGGTGAAGGTCGAGCTTGCCGATGGACGGGACCTGCCGGCGAAGGTGGTCGGCACCGATCCGCAGACCGACCTGGCACTGCTGAAGGTGAATGCCGGCAGCGATCTGCCAACGGTCACGTTCGGCGACAGCAACAAGCTGCGCGTCGGCGAATGGGTGCTGGCCATGGGCAACCCCTTCGGCCTGGGCGGCACCGCGACGGAGGGCATCGTCTCGGCCCTTGGGCGGCAGATCGGCGCCGGTCCATATGATGACTTCATCCAGACCGATGCGGCCATCAACCCGGGCAACTCGGGCGGGCCGCTGTTCAACGTAGCCGGCGAGGTCATCGGCGTGAACTCGGCGATTTACTCGCCCTCCGGCGGCAATGTCGGCATCGGCTTTGCCGTTCCCTCGCACCTTGTGCAGAACGTGGTCGAGCAGCTCAAGGCGCATGGGCGGGTGGAGCGCGGCTGGCTCGGCGTGTCCCTGCAGCGGATGGACGAAGAGCTGGCCAAGGCGGTGCAGGCACCGAATGACAAGGGCGCGCTGATCGGCGAGGTGCAGCCGAATTCGCCGGCAGCCAAGGCTGGACTGAAGGTTGGCGATGTGGTGGTGGGCTTCAACGGTCGCGAGATCTCCTCGCCACGCGATCTGGCGACCGCGGTGGCAGAGGTGAAGCCTGGCCATGAGGCGAAGATCACCGTGCTGCGTGACGGCAAGCAGATCGAGGAGCAGGTGAAGGTCGGCCAGCCTCCACGCCGGCAGATGGCGGCGAACGATCGGTCCGAGTCCGCGGAGCACCAACAGGCTTCGCTCGGCATTGCGCTTGCGCCGAACAACGGACGTGGCGCCGTGGTTGCCCGGGTGCGCCCTGACAGCGTCGCCGCGGAACGTGGGCTCGAGGAGGGCGACGTGATCCTGCGTGCCGGGGACCGCGAGGTAAACCGGCCGCGCGATGTGGTGGAGGCGGTGAATTCAGCACGTGATGCAGGGCGCTCGGTGATCGCGTTGCAGATCGAGCGTGACGGCAACCGCGCCATCGTCGCGCTGCCGCTGAAGTCGGGCTGACGGCAGAAGGGGGCGGGTTGGCGAGCCCGCCCCTCCTTTGCCCGCCCGGCCTCGAACTGCGTGATGTCACTGCAGCGGATGGGGAACTGCCGCCACTGCGCCGTGCCTGCGGGTGGTTCGCGCAGGACAGGCGGGTGACAGGAAGGCGGCAGGCCTGGCCGGTGGATACGGATCGGAATCGGACTTACGCGGGGTTGCCCAGTGTTCGCTCCCGATCAACTCCCCGTTTGCTGGTAGAATTACCTACTCAACAGACCGCCCACTTCCTGTTCTCCTATCCGGCATAAGAATGCGCCAGAAGGAGAGTATTTTCGGACGAACATCCAATTAATCCATCAGGGGAAGTAAGAGAGTTAGGGGAAGTAAGAGATTTCGTTGTCGGAAGATGGCGATCGAAAGCCAAATATTGGCTTCTTGTTCGTCATCAAGGGGAGACGAGTTACCAAATGATGGGCGCTAGATTCAAATACAGACAATGCGGTAACCCTCGGTCAGGGGAAATCATAGGGGGGAGCCTGCTGGAGCAGACGCCATGCTGACGGCATCCGATGACTCCTTGTCGCTCTCGGCCCCGGCGGGCGGCTCCGCGCGCATCTCCTTCACTGCGCCGACTGGCGATGCCGCAATCGACGGCCTGTTGGTCGGGACATACTGGCTCGGCGCGCCGAGTTTTGGATTTCCTGCCGCTTCCGGCGATTTCGGGCCAGACTACGGCGGGCCCGCGCCCGACAGCGGCTTTGCGCAGGCCAGCCCCGGCCAGATGCAGGCGGTCCGGGAAATCCTGACGGGCAGCGCGCCCGATACCGGCGGGCCGGTGATGCGTTACGGCTCCGTCGTCTCCTTCACCCTGCTGCATCCCGGTGAGGCACAGGATGCTGCGACGGCGGACCTGCGCTATGCCCAATCGGCCGACCCGGTAACTGCTTACACCTATGTCCCCTGGGCATCCGCCGGGGATGGCTCGGAGGCGGGTCCTTCCTCGGGTGACGTCTGGTTCGGCAAGAACTATGCGCCGATTACCTCGCCGCAACTCGGCGATTACGGATGGGCAGTGATCCTGCACGAGACCGGGCATGCCCTTGGCCTGAAGCACGCGCAGGAGGCGGGCGGTCCCGCGGGTATCGGCGTGCCGACCGAATTCGACTCGCTCGAATACACGGTGATGAGTTACCGGAGCGTGCCGAACGGCACGCCCGGGATCTGGACCAATGAGGCCGCCGGCTATCCACAGACCTACATGACGCTGGACATCGCCGCGCTGCAGCATCTCTACGGCGCGAATTTCGACACGAATTCCGGCGATACCACCTATGGCTGGAGCCCCGATACCGGTGAGATGTTCATCAACGGCGTCGGACAGGGTGCGCCTGCGGGTAATCGAATCTTCCTCACCATCTGGGATGGCGGCGGCAACGATACCTACGATCTGTCGAATTACGGCAATGCCGTGAGCATTGATCTGCAGCCGGGCCACTCCTCCGTCACATCCCCGGAACAACTTGCCCTCCTCGATGCTGCGCAGGGTATCCGGGCGGCGGGCAATGTCCACAATGCACTGCTCTTCGAGGGCGATCCGCGGTCGCTGATCGAGAATGCCATTGGCGGCTCCGGCAATGACTCGATCACCGGAAATGCCGCAGGCAACCGTCTGGTCGGCAATGGCGGGAATGACACGCTGCTTGGCCTGGACGGCGATGATGCGCTGGCGGGCGGGCCGGGAGACGATTACCTGGACGGCGGATCTGGGGCCGACACCTACATCTTCCATTTGTCATCCATGCTCGTGTCCGGAAGCGGTGCACCCGGTACGCTCTGGCACGGCCTCGCAAATGCGCCGCAGTACTTGCAGGCCGGCATTGCAGGAATGCTCCCCAGTGGTGTGGGCTGGCAATTGGCGGTCCTGCTTGCCAGCCATGGCTATGGGCAGATGCCCGCCCCGGCGCAGGAGCAGATCCAGGCCGAGGGGAATGACACGATCGCGCATCTCGACGATGGCGACGTGCTTCAGTTCGATCTTCCCCAGGCCATGATCGAACCGCATGTTTCGTTTCTGGTCGAGGATACCGATCTCGACGGCGTTGCCGACACCACGCTCCACTTCGATGGCGGTGGTGGGATCACGCTCCTCGATGCGCAGTACGCAAGCTTGGAACAGCTTGCGGGGAGCGGCCATCTCCGGTTCGCGCAGGATGCGGCACTTATCGCCTGAGCGGAGGCGCTACGTGCCAGGAAAGCGCGGGCCGGCATCAGGACCGGCCTGCCGGATCAGGGGAAGTTGGAAGAGGCGGCTTTCAGCCGTAGCAGGGGGAGCAGGGTATCGCTACCAAGGCCGCGCCGACGACAAGTTCAAGGTCAGCGGCATCTGGGTTTCGCCCTTCGAGGTGGAGGCGGCGCTGATGTCACACCCGGCGGTGGAGGAGGCCGCGGTGATCGGCCGGATGGACGAGGACGGGCTCACCAAGCCGACGGTCTTCATCGTGCTGAAGGATCCCGGCGTGGATGCCGCCGCCTTGCATGAGGAACTCCGGGCGCATGTGAAGGCGACGGCCGGTCTGTGGAAATATCCGCGTTGGATCGAGGTGGTGGAGGATCTGCCCAGGACGGTAACCGGCAAGATTCAGCGCTTCAAGCTGCGCGCCTCGGTGACGGGCCAGGCATGACTATGGCCGCACCGAGGACCGGCTGCATCGAACTGGCCGGCCAGCGACTGGAAACCGCCTGGTGGGGAGAGGGGCCGGAGACGGCACCTACCATCGTGCTGCTGCATGAGGGGCTGGGCTGCGTCGCGCTATGGCGGAACTTCCCGGCACAACTCACCGCGGCGACCGGTTGCGGCGTCTTTGCCTGGTCGCGACGGGGCTATGGGGCGTCCAGTCCCATCGCGCTGCCGCGCCCGGTCAGCTACATGCATGACGAGGCGCGGGAGTGGCTACGGCCGGTGCTGGACGCCGCAGGGGTGCGGCGCTGCATTTTGCTTGGCCATTCGGATGGCGGCTCGATCGCCGCGATCTATGCCGGATCGGTGCAGGATGACCGGGTGAGGGGCCTGGCGCTGCTGGCGCCGCATTTCCTCGTCGAGGAGGTAAGCCTCGCCGGGATCCGGGAGGCGAGGGGGCGCTTCCTGAATTCCGATCTGCGGGCCCGGCTGGCGCGCTATCACAAGGATGTCGATGGCGCCTTCTGGGGCTGGAACCAGGCTTGGCTGGACCCGGCCTTCCGAGATTGGAACATCGAGGCCGAGGTCGCGCGGATACGCATTCCCATGTTGATCGTGCAGGGAACCAGCGATCCGTACGGTACTGTGGAACAGCTTCGTGTGGCGCAATGGCTAGCCTTGGGCCCCGTGGAGGGTTTGGTGCTCGACGGCATCGGCCACGCGCCGCATCTGGAGGCAACCGAGGCCACGGTCGCGGCTGTGGCGGATTTCGTGCACCGGCGGCTGGGATCTGGCGCGCAAGAACCGCAAAATCAAAATAATGCACAATTCTATTGAATGCGAGGCGAAAGCGCAACATAATGCGTCAAAGAGACGAAGGCTTGATGCAGATCGAATTCAGACCCGATCACGGCCGGACGGCAGCATCTTCCGCGGCGCGGCATCCAACTACATCTGCGACCTGAAACTGGGTGACACGGCCCAAGTGGTCGGCCCCTTCGGCGCAACCTTCCTGATGCCGGACGACGCCGAAACCGATATCGTCATGATCTGCACCAGCACCGCGCCCTTCCGCGCCTTCGCTGAGCGCCGGCGACGACTGGCCTCGGCCGGGCGGGGCAGGCTGTAGCTCTTCTTCGGTGCCGCACTCCACAGGAACTGCCCTATTTCGGTCCCTTGCAGAAGGTGCTGGATCAGGAGCTGGTCTATTCCCTCCCGCCTGCCCGGCACGCCCAAGGAATACGTGCAGCACCGTATGCTGGCGCGCGGCGGATCTCGCGGCGCTGTTGCGCAAGGACACCACCCATGTCTATGTCTGCGGCCTGAAGGGCTTGGAGGAAGGGGTGGACGAAGCCTTCCGACACATCGGCGAGATGCATGATCTCGACTGGCCGGCGCTGCGCAACGGGATGCGCGAGAGCGGACGCTATCATGTCGAGACCTACTGAAGTGGCATCCGACCTTGCCGTCTTCGTCCATCGCCGCCGCATCTCCTGGGGCGAGACGGATGCCGCGCGCATCGCCTATACGGCCCGTTTCCTGGACTTCGCCATGGAAGCGATCGAGGCCTGGTTCTACGACCGCCTCGGCCAGAGCTTTTACGAATTCAACGTGGATGAAGGCATCGGTACTCCCTTCGTCCGGGTCGAGCTGGACTTCCGCAGCCCGCTCACCCCGCGCGACGTGTTGGAGACCGAGGTGCTGCTGCACCGCCTCGGCCGTTCCTCGCTGCATATCGGCGTCGCCGGCCGCGTCGGGAAACGCCTGGCCTATGAGGGCCGGCTGGTCTGCGCCTTCGTCGATGTCGGCTCCGGTAGGATGCGGCCCATCCCGGTGCCGGAGAAGTACCTCTCTGCACTGCAGCGCGAAGCCGCCCTGGCAGCGGCACGCTCAGCCGGCTGAACCGGGCAGCAGCGCCGTCAGTTCGGCCAGGCTCTCTTCCGGCGTCTTCCCGGTTGTGTCCAGGGTCGCATCGGCCTTCGCATAGAGCGCCTCCCGGCTCGCCAGGATGGCGCGAAGGTCGTCCATGGCGCGCCGGTTGTCGCGCATCGGCCGCAGGTCGCCCTGGGCCAGAACCCGGCGCATATGCTCCTCCGGCGAGGCCCGCACCCAGACAGTGAAGCAGGTATCCAGCAGCAATTCGAAGGTCGAGGCGGACGCGACGATCCCGCCGCTGGCGGCGATCACGGCCGGGCCGCCGCTGCTCACCAGCCGCTCCAGCGCCGCGCGTTCCAGCCGGCGGAAGCCCTCCTGCCCAATGGTCTCGAAAATGTCCCGCAATTCCATCCGCCCCTCGCGCTCCACCTCCCGGTCGAGCTCAATGAAGGGAAGGCCGCGGCTCTCCGCCAGCATCCGGCCAAGCGAGGACTTGCCAGCGCCGCGCAGCCCGATCAGCGCCACCCGCTCCAGCCGGGACGCAGCCTCCGGGCGTCGGAACCGCCGCGCCAGCAGATTGCGCGCCTCCGTGATTTCCTCGGGCGTCAGCCGGCTGAGGAACTGGTCCAGCAGCAGCCGCTCCACCGGCTGCTCCGCGGTGTCGGCGACCAGTTCCTCCGGCGCCACGCCGAGCGCCAGGGCAATGCGGCGGAGCAGCAGGATGGAGACATTGCCGTTCCCGGCCTCAAGCTGGACGATGTAGCGCAGGGAAACCCCGGACCGGCGCGAGAGATCACCCTGGGTTGTGCCCCGGCGCATCCGCAGCATGCGCAGCCTCTCGCCCAGCCGGTGCAGGAATTGCGCCTCGGCCTGGGGATCCCGGACCGGCGCCGGGTCGCCTGGCTCCCGCATTCCCGTGGGGCCGGAGAGGTCCTCCGCTGTCCGTTGCCGCATGCATCCCGCCGGTGTCACAGATTCTAGATATCGGGGGATCCGGCCGGATCCAAGGCCCGGTTGCGACGGGCAGGATGGATGCCTGTCGGAACCAATCCACGCGGGGCGCGTAACATTGCTGCAGCCCCATGGCGGCCTGCCCGAGGAGCAAAGGATGTATCGATTCGCCCTTGCCGTCATCACGGCCATGGTCCTGGCCGGGTGCGTCAGTTTCAGCAGCAGCAATCCCAACCCGCCGCCGCCCTCCACGGTCGTCGTGCCGGCGCGGTAGCCGCGGCGGCTGCCCTACCGCAGGGCGGTGGCCATCGGGGCAAGCCCTTGGCCCCGGGCTGCCGCTCGCGCCCGCTCCATCACTTGCCCGGCGAACAGCACGCCTGAGGCCGATACGCGCAGGCCGGCGATCTGCACGGCCTTGGCCGTCCAGGTGTTGCAGGTAAAGGAGGCAGAGTAGGCCCGGGGAGTCGCATAGAACAGGCTGCCAAGATAGGGGCCGTCCGCAAAGGGGTGCGCCAGTCCGTCTGGTCCCTTGGCGAGCTGCTCCCACAGGAATTCCGACACCCGATCCAGCCCGGTTTCCGATACGGCCAGGGTGACGACATTCTCTGGTCCGAAAGCCTCGGCGGGCGGGACGCGAAGCCCGGTGACCAGAATGGCACCAGGTCCTGGCAGCAGCGCCCGCAGCATGTCGAGCGGTGAGGGCTCTGCCTTCATCCAATAGGTGCGCTCGCCGAAGCCGAAGAGCAGATGGGTAGCCCCCGGAAAGCTCTGTTGCAGACTCGCCAGCGGCCCGCGCAGTTCCGCCGCCGGCAGGCCGATATCGGTGTGCCAGTCTCGTGAGACGACATCGACGAAGCCCGCCGCCGGCTCGGCATCCACGGTCTCAGGCAGAAAGGTGCCGCTGCAGCCGGCCAGGGCCATGCTTCCCAATCCGGCCGCAAGCAGTAGGGCGTGGCGCCGGGACAGGGTGGCTGTTCCCATCGCCGGAATTCCACCCTGGATCGTCTTGAATGGGATCCGGCGCCCGGCGTCCCGTCCGGACTTATCGAGGCCTGTCATGTACCAAAGGCGTACAGGACAGGCTGGAACCCGCCAAAGGGCAGTGCCCGCCTATGTACGGAAGGTGATCGCAGAATCCGTCCGGCGTTTGGCCGCCGGCCGCTACCCGCCAGCGATCCCCTTGATGACCTTGCCAGTCCCACCACAATTCGGGCAGGGCTGGCCTTGCAGCCGGCCGCTCCCTTGGCATTGCGGACAGATGCTCTCGCCGGTGCCCGGAGTGCCGGGGGGTGCGTCGTCGCCCGGGTTGAGGCGTAGATTCGCGGGGGAACTCGGCTCCATCTTGCCGCTGCGGTCTGTATTGGCCACGTCAACGCCTCCGGAATCGGGTGTGCTCCTCAACGCCACGCCGTTCCGCCCGTTGCCGAGGCCTCCGCCCCGGCATGGTTCAGGCTGCCGTCGCCTCGAAGCGGAAGCCCTCGCCCCAGCGGCTGAGTCGCCCCGTGGAGGGGGACGGGAAATGCGCGGTGCAGAGCAGCGTGCCGGCCTCGCAATGGCATTCCAGGAAGCGGCGGCGCGTTGCCGCCGATTGCGCGCGGTCCGTATCGGCACGCATGGACAGCTCCGGATAGCGCGCCTGCAACGGCGAATGGATCAGGTCGCCGGTCAGCACCGCCTGCGTCCAGCCCTTGCCGAGCTCGACCGCGTAGTGGCCCGGCGTGTGCCCGGGTGTCGGGGTCAGGCGGATATGATCGTTCAGGACGTGATCGGACTGGACCAACTCCGCCCGCCCGGCCTCGATGATCGGCAGCACGCTGTCGGCGATGACCGGGTTCGGCGTCCGCGCATGCTCCGCCGCCCAATAGGCGAATTCGCGCTCACCGAAGATGTAGCGGGCATTGGGGAAGGTGGGCACCCAGCGCCCGTTCTCCAGCCGCGTGTTCCAGCCGACGTGATCGACATGCAGATGCGTACACATCACATAGTCGATGTCCTGCACCGTCAGGCCCGCCGCCGCCAGGCCCCGCATCCAGGTGTCGTCCGTCTTCATGTTCCAAAAGGGGCGGCCGGGCCGCGGCTTGTGGTTGCCGACGCAACTGTCCACCAGGATGGTGTGATGCGGCGTGCGGATGACATAGGACTGGACGCAGATCCGCAGCTTGCCGGTCACGGGATCGAGCGCCTCCGGCTCCAGCCAGCTCCGGTTCTCCTCCAGCTGGTCCTTGGTCAGGTCGGGGAAGAATTCCAGCGGATCGAACAGGGGTGCCTCCTGCTCGATCACGCGGTGGATCACCATTTCGCCGAGTTCGATCGCTGCAGCCATGGCCGTCGCCCTCCCGCGCATCCGTGCCGCGGCCGCGATTGTTAGCGGCGCCTGGGCCGGGCGCCAGCCCGAAGATGCCGCTCTCACCCTGGCGCGAGCGGCCAGACCAGCATCAGCAGCGGGATCCCCGCCAGGACCACGATGCAGGACAGGGGTAGCCCGAGCCGCCAGTAGTCCCCGAAGCGATATCCGCCCGGCCCCATGACCAGCGTGTTGCACTGATGCCCGATGGGGGTCAGGAAGTCGCAGGCCGCGCCGATCGCGACCGCCATCAGGAAGGCGTCCGGATTGAGGTGCAGCCGCCCGGCCAGCCCGGCAGCGATGGGGCCCAGCATCAGCACCGTCGCGGCATTGTTCAGGAAGGGCGTCACGGCCATGGCCAGCACCATCACCAGTGCCAGCGCCGCGACCGGCGGCAAGGACTGCATGGCGCTGCTCAGCCAGCCCGCGAGCAAATCCGTCCCGCCGGTGGTACGGGTCGCCTCGCTCACCGGGATTAACGCCGCCAGCAGGATCAGAACCGGCCAGTCCATTGTCTCATAGGCCTCGCGCATCGTCATGCTGCGAACCAGCAGCAACACGACCGCGGCGCCGAAGAAGGCGACCGCCACCGGAACCAGGTGCAGCCCGACGAGCAGCATGGCCGTACCCAGGACGAGGATCGGCACAAGGCTCCGCCGGCTGCGGCCCAGTGGAACGCCGCGCTCACTGAGCGGCAGGATCCGAAGCTCGCCAAGCGCCTCCGGCATGCTTTCATTGGCGCCCTTCAGGATCACCACATCGCCCGGCTGCAGTCGCAGCGCCGCCATGCGCTGCCGGACCCGCAGCCCGCGCCGGCTGACCGCGAGCAGGCTGAGGCCGAAGCGCTCCCGCAGCCGGGCCTTCGCCACCGCTTGGCCGACCAACGGCGAATCGCCGGTCACGACGCCCTCGACGACGCCGACCTCCTCTGGCGGTAATTGCGCCTCGGCCCGACCCTCGCCGGCCAATTGCAGCCCGGCGCGGGCGACCACCCGTTCCAGATCCTCCGGCTCCGCCTCCAGCAGGAGGATGTCGCCGGCCTGGAGCTTCCAGTCCCGTGGCGGCGCGTTGCGGCGCAGGCCGGTGCGGATCAGCGTCGCCACCCGAAGCTGCACATCGGCCAGCGCCTCCAGCTCCCCGATCGTGCCGCCGGCGCAGGCCGAGTCGGGCGTGACCCGGGCCTCGGTGATGTAGTCCTCCAGCCGGAAGGCATCGGTCATGGAGGTGCCGCCGCGCCGCCCTTCCGGCAGCAGCCGCCAGCCGAAGGTCAGGAAGACCAGGCCGGCGAGGGCGATGCCGAGGCCGACCGGGGTGTAGTCGAACATGCCGAAGGGCCGGCCGGCCACTTCCTCCCGCACACGGGAGACGATGATGTTGGGCGAGGTGCCGATCAGGGTTAACAGCCCCCCGAGCAAGGAGGCGAAGGACATCGGCATCAGCAACCGCGACACCGGCGTCCCGGTCCGGCGCGAGAGCTGCAGCGCAACCGGAATGAATATGGCAAGCGCGCCGATATTCTTGGTGAAGACCGAGGCCGCCATCACCGCCGTGACCAAGACGGGAACCTGGCTGCCGATGCTGGTGAGGCGCGGCAGGATCGGCCGCATCGCCGCCTCCACCGCACCAGAGCGGGCGACCGCGTTGCTGACCAGCAGGGCGCCCGCCACGATGATGACGATGTCATCGCCGAAGCCGGCGAAGGCCCTGTCCGGCGGGATGATACCGGCGGCAATGCCGGCCAGCAGCGCCAGCAAAGCCACCAGATCGTAGCGCAGCCTGCCCCAGGCGAAGAGCAGAAGCGTGCCGCCAAGGATGCCGAAGGCAAGCGTCTGGTCGAGCGTCACGCGCCACCCCGATGCTGTGCGGAAGAGGCGAAGCCCTGCATGTGCATCCTGACCTGTCCGAAATGACCGTAGCAGCAAACAGGCAAGGGGCGGCGCGGTTCCTGCCAAGGCGCCCGATGCTGCGCGTCCGCACCGGCTAGGCGGATCGTGCCGTGCCGCGCTATTGCTGCCGCAGGCCAGAGGGCGGGAGGATGCATCGGATGGGCAAGGGCGAATTGATCCGAAGCGGCATTGCCACGCGCGGGATGGTGCATGCCATGTCGGCGCACAACCCCTTGAGCGCCATCCTGGCGGAGGAGGCCGGGTTCGACGCCATCTGGGCCAGCGGCTTCGAGCTTTCCGCCGCCTATGGCATCCCGGATGCCAGCCTGCTCTCGCTGACCCAACACCTCGACATGACGCGGGCGATCTGCGAGCGCGTCCACCTCCCGGTTATAGCCGATATCGACACCGGCTACGGCAATGCCATCAACGTCATGCACGTCGTCGCTGCCTATGAGCGTGCCGGCGTCGGCGCCGTGGTGATGGAGGACAAGCGCTTCCCCAAGGACACCAGCCTGCTGGAAGGCGGCCGGCAGGAACTGGTCCGGGTGGAGGAATTCCAGGGCAAGATCGAGGCCGCCGTCGCCGCACGGCAGGATCCCTCCCTGGTGGTGGTGGCCCGGACCGAGGCGCTGATCGCCGGGCTGGGCCAGCAGGAGGCCCTGGCCCGCGCCCATGCCTATGTTGAGGCAGGGGCCGACATGATCCTGGTCCACTCCAAGCGGAAGACCCCCGATGAGGTGCTGGCCTTCATCGCCGCCTGGGACGGACGCGTGCCCATCGTGCTGGTGCCTACCGCCTATCCGCAGCTCACCGAGGCGGCGATGCGGAGGACGGGGAAGGTCGGCGTGGTGATCTATGGCAACCACGCCATCCGCGCCGCGGTCACAGCCATGCGCCAGGTGTTCCGGCAGATCCGTACCGAAGGCGGCATCGCCGGCGCCGATGCGGCCATCGTCACGGTGGAGGAGATCTTCCGCCTGCAAGGCGTGCCGGAGATGAAGGCGGCCGAAGCGAAATACCTGCGCTGACCGCGCCGCCCTCGACAGGAAGGAAATGGGCATGCAGAACACCGAGGAGATCTGGCGCCTGGTTGATGCCAGGAAGGATGCCTACACGGCGCTCAGCGACCGCATCTGGGGCATGCCGGAACTGGCCTATGCCGAGCACCGTTCCTGCGCCGAGCACACCGCCATGCTGGCGGCTGAAGGCTTCCGCATTAGCCGGAACCTCGCCGGCATCCCGACTGCGGTGATGGGCGAGGCAGGGGAGGGCGGCCCGGTCATCGCCATCCTCGGCGAATACGATGCCCTGCCCGGCCTGTCCCAGGAAGCCGGCGTGGCGGAGCCGCGCCCGCTGCCGGGCGACGGCAACGGGCATGGCTGCGGTCACAACCTGCTCGGCTCGGCCTCACTGCTGGCCGCGGCGGCGGTGAAGGACTGGCTGAAAGCGAATGGCCTGCCCGGCCGTATCCGCTATTACGGCTGCCCCGCCGAGGAAGGCGGCGCGGCCAAGGGCTTCATGGTCCGCGCCGGCGCCTTCGATGATGTGGACATCGCCATCTCCTGGCACCCTTCCGCCTTCGCCGGGGTGAACGAGGCGAATTCCCTCGCCAATACCCGCATCGACTTCAGCTTCACCGGCCGCGCCTCCCATGCCGCCGCCGCGCCGCATCTCGGCCGCAGCGCCTTGGATGCGGTGGAGCTGATGAATGTCGGCGTGAACTACATGCGCGAGCACATGCCGAGTGACGCGCGCATCCACTACGCCTATCTGGATGCCGGCGGCATCGCCCCGAATGTGGTGCAGGCCACCGCCAAGGTCCGCTACCTGATCCGTGCCCGTGACCTGCCCGAACTGCGCCGGCTGATCGAGCGGGTGCGCAAGATTGCCGATGGTGCCGCCCTGATGACCGAAACCACGGTCGAGGCGCGCGTGGTCAGCGCCGTCTCCAACCTGCTCGGCAATACGCCGCTGGAGCGGGCGATGCAGGACAATCTGGACCGCCTTGGCCCGCCGCCTTTCGATGCCGCGGACCGCGCCAAGGCCGCCGAATTCCAGGCGACGCTCTCGGAGGAGGACATCGCCTCCGCCTGGCACCGCGTCGGCCTGCCCATGCGCAAGGGCGTCGCCCTCTGCGATGTCATCGTGCCGCTGGAGGCGAAGGGCGCGCCCATGGTCGGCTCCACCGATGTCGGCGATGTGAGCTGGGTGGTCCCCACGGTGCAGGCACGCGGCGCCACCTATGCCATCGGCACGCCGGGCCATTCCTGGCAGCTCACCGCCCAAGGCATGCTGCCGGCGGCGCATAAAGGCATGGTGCATGTCGCAAAGGTGATGGCCGGGACGGCGGTGGACGCGCTCCGCGACCCTGACCTGATCGCCCGCGCCAAGGCCGACCTGCAAGCGCGGACGGCAGGCAACCCCTATGTCTGCCCGATCCCGCCGGATGTGCAGCCGCCCATTCGCATGTCGGAGGGAGGTGCGTGATGCGTCTGGATGAAAGCGCGAGCGGCGTCTTCGTTATCGCCCCCACGCCCTTCACCGAGGACGGTGCGCTGGACGACGCCAGCACCGACTGCATGGTCGAGGCATATCTGGCTGCCGGCGCCTTCGGCCTCACCATCCTCGGCATCATGGGGGAGGCGCCGAAGCTGGATGCGGAGGAATCGCAGCGTTTCGTCGCCCGCGTCCTGCGCCGCGTGAACGGCCGCGTGCCGGTGGTCGTGGGCGTCTCCGCCCCTGGCTTTGCCAGCATGAAGGCCCTGTCCCGCGCCGCCATGGACGCCGGCGCCGCCGGCGTCATGATTGCGCCCACCCCTGGCTTGCGCGGCGACGATGCCGTGGTCGCCTACATGGCCCAGGCGGCGGAGGCGGTGGGCGACGCGCCCTATGTGCTGCAGGACTTCCCGCAGGCGAACGGCATCCACATCTCCCCGGAGATGATCCGGCGCATGGCGGAGGACCCGCGCCTGGTCATGCTGAAGGCGGAGGACTGGCCGGGCCTCGACAAGATCACCGCGATTCGCCGGCTCTCGGCCGAGGGCCGGATGCGCCGCCTCAGTATCCTCGGCGGCAATGGCGGGCTTTTCCTGCCGCAGGAGCTGGAGCGTGGCGCCGACGGCGTGATGACCGGCTACGCCGTGCCGGAGATGCTGGTCCGCGTCCACCGGCTGCTGCTAGCCGGGGACAAGGCCGCGGCCCATGACCTGTTCGACCTGCACCTGCCGTTGATCCGCTACGAGCACCAGCCCGGCCTCGGCCTCGCGGTGCGGAAATACGTGCTGCAGCGCCGCGGCATCATCGGCAGCGCTGCGTTGCGCGCCCCCGGGCCGAAGCTGACGCCGGAGACTCGGGCCGAGGTGGACTGGCTGCTGCAGCGGCTGGCGCAGCGCGATCCGGTCCTCGTCCTGTAGGCAGGGGCCTCCTCGCGATCCAGCAAGGCGGGCCTGGACGGCCCCGCCCGGCAGCGGCCGCCCCCGCTACCAGCGGGAGTGGAATTGCCGCCGCCAAATACAATATTTGCCTTGGCGACCTGGAGCGCCTGCGCCCCGCTCGACCCGGCAAACGGCTTCGAGCGAGGCGGGGGCCATCACCAGACCTTGCCCCGATCGTCCCGGCGTCGGAAAGCGCTTGCCGGAGAGAGCACATCACCGGATCATGCCGGTTCGGGTGCCGCCCATGTGGTGCCTGTCCGGAGGGGTCCCCCAACCCTTTGCGATGCCCGACGACGCCGTTCCTCCGATCCTCTCCGACCCGCCGCGCCCCTGCGTCGAGCGGTCGGGGAGCAGCACGGCCCGGGTCGGGGCAGCCTTTCCGGTGACCTATGCCGCCCTCGATCTCGGCACCAATAATTGCCGGCTTCTGATGGGTGCTCCCGTCAGCGGTGGCTTCCGGGTGGTAGACAGTTTCAGCCGCATCGTCCGGCTGGGGGAGGGGCTGGCCGCCACCGGCCGCCTCTCCGAAGCTGCCATGGACCGCGCCATCGCCGCGCTTGGGGCCTGCGCCGACAAGCTCGCCCGCCGCCCGATCCGCGCCTTCCAGGCGGTCGCCACCGAGGCCTGCCGGCGCGCCGTCAACGGCCCCGCCTTCCTGGCCCGGGTGGAGGCCGAAACCGGCCTTCGCCCCCGTATCATCTCGGCGCGGGAGGAGGCGGAACTGGCGATGGAATCCTGCGCCCCCCTCCTCGAGGAGAACGACCGCCGCGCCCTGCTCTTCGATATCGGCGGCGGCAGCACGGAGATTGCCTGGATCCGCGTTCCCTCCCGTGGCCGTGGCCCTGGCCGGCAGCCGGCGGCGGAACTGATCGGCTATGCTTCCCTACCTCTCGGCGTCGTAACTTTGGCGGAACGGGCCGGCGCCTCCTGCTTCACCGAGCAGGGTTTCGCCGAGGTGGTGGATGAGGTGGTCGACCACCTGCTCGCCTTCGACCGGGTCCATTGCATCGGGCAGGAGATCCGTGCCGGTGGGGTCCGCCTGATTGGCACCAGTGGCACCGTCACCACACTTGCCGGGGTGGCGCTCGCCCTGCCGCGCTACCGTCGCCCGCTGGTTGATGGCCGGACCCTGGACGCCGAGGCGGCGGACCAGGCCCTCGGTGACCTCTTCGCCCTTGGCCGCGCCGGGCTGGCCGCGCATCCCTGCGTCGGGCCGGAGCGGGTGGAATTCGTCCTGCCCGGCTGCGCCATCTATGCCGCCATTCGCCGCGTCTGGCCGGTGCCCACCTTGACCGTCGCCGATCGCGGCCTCAGGGAAGGGATGCTGCTCCGCATGATGCGGAGCGACCGGGCCTGGGGGCGGGATCCGCGCCATTCCTATTCCCGCCGGCACCACGCCAGCTACTAGGATCGGAGCCGGGATGAAGGGACCTCCGCCGGGGGGGCGCGGCCTGTCCACGCGCCTCCGCACTGCCAAGGGCCGCAGCGCGGCCAGCCAGCGCTGGCTGGAACGCCAGTTGAACGACCCCTATGTGCGCGCCGCGCAGAGCCGCGGCTTCCGCTCCCGTGCCGCCTTCAAGCTGCTGGAGATGGACGAGAAGTACCGGCTGCTGAAGCCGGGCAGCCGGGTGGTGGATCTCGGCGCCGCGCCGGGCGGCTGGACACAGGTGGCGGTCGAGAAGGCGGGCCCGAAGGGCAGGGTGGTGGCGCTCGACCTGCTGGCCATGGACCCGGTGCCCGGCGCCACGGTGCTGCAAGGCGATTTCCAGGATGCGGCGGCGGAACAGGCGGTGCTGGCCGCCCTGGACGGGCCGGCAGACCTCGTCCTCTCCGACATGGCGCCCAACACCACGGGCCATGCCGCGACCGACCATCTCCGCATCATCGCCCTGGCGGAACTCGCACTGGATTTCGCCCTGAAGGTCCTTTCCCCCGGCGGCGGATTCGTGGCGAAGGTCTTCCAGGGCGGCAGCGAGAAGGGGCTGCTGGACACGCTGAAGCGCAATTTCACCGCGGTCCGGCACGTCAAGCCGCCGGCCAGCCGGAAGGACAGCAGCGAGCTCTATGTCGTCGCCACCGGCTTCCGCGGCCAGAACCGGGCGGCATCTCAGCCCTGACCGCGGATCGCAGCCGCTCCGCCGCTTGCCCCACTGCCTGCTTCCGGAGTAAGGGGGGCCGCCAAGGTTGCGGATCGCTTCCGCTGCGCGAAAGGTCCCCCCATGGCACCCGAATCCCCGCCGGACGCCGCCGGCGCCCCGGTCCAGAGCCGTCGCATCACGATCGAGGACGCCTTCGCCTTCGATGATGTGCTGCTGGTTCCCGCCTATTCGGCGGTCCTTCCCCACCAGACCGATACCCGCACGCGCCTGACGCGGGAGATCGCCCTCAACATCCCGCTGGTCGCCGCCGCCATGGACACGGTGACGGAGGCCAATATGGCTATTGCGATGGCCCAGGCCGGCGGCATCGGGGTGATCCACAAGAACATGACGCCGGAGGAGCAGGCCGCCCAGGTCCGGCGGGTGAAGAAATTCGAATCCGGCATGGTGGTGAACCCCGTCACCATCCACCCGGACCAGACCCTGGCCGATGTCCGCGCCCTGCAGGACCAGCACCACATCAGCGGCATTCCGGTGGTGGAACGCGGCAGCGGCCGCCTGGTCGGCATCGTCACCAACCGCGATGTCCGCTTCGCCACGGATCCCAATACCCGCGTCTACGAGCTCATGACGCGGGAAAACCTGATCACCGCCGACGCGGATGTCACGCCTGACCAGGCGCGCGCCCTGCTGCACAAGCACCGGATTGAGAAGCTGCTGGTGGTGGACGATGCCGGGCGCTGCGTCGGCCTCATCACCGTCAAGGACATGGAGAAGGCCCAGGCCAATCCGAATGCGGTGAAGGACGCGCTCGGCCGCCTGCGTGTCGCCGCCGCGACCGGCGTGGGCGAGGACGGGTTCCGCCGGGTCGAGGCACTGATCGCGGCCGAGGTGGATGTCGTGGTGGTGGACACCGCGCATGGCCATTCGGGCGGCGTGATCGCGGCCGTCGAGCGCATCAAGCGCATGTCCAACGCGGTGCAGGTGGTGGCCGGGAACGTGGCAACGCCCGAGGGCGTCGAGGCGCTGATCGAGGCCGGCGCCGATGCGGTGAAGATCGGCATCGGCCCGGGCAGCATCTGCACCACGCGCATCGTTGCCGGCGTCGGCGTGCCGCAGCTCACCGCCGTCATGGAATGCGCCGCGGCGGCGCGGGAGAAGGGCGTTCCCGCCATCGCGGATGGCGGCATCCGCACCTCCGGCGACATTGCCAAGGCGATCGCCGCCGGCGCCGACTGCGTGATGATGGGCAGCCTCCTCGCCGGTACGGACGAGGCGCCGGGCGAGGTCTTCCTCTACCAGGGCCGCTCCTACAAATCCTATCGGGGCATGGGCAGCCTCGGCGCCATGGCCCGCGGCAGCGCCGACCGGTACTTCCAGCAGGAGGTGCAGGACACGCTGAAGCTGGTGCCCGAGGGCGTGGAGGGCCGGGTCGGCTACAAGGGCCCGGTCGGCAATGTCATCCACCAGATGGTGGGCGGGCTGCGCGCCGCCATGGGCTATACCGGCAATGCCACCATCGCCGAGATGCAGCGGAACTGCCGCTTCCGTCGCATCACCACTGCCGGCCTGCGGGAAAGCCATGTCCATGACGTTGCGGTGACCCGCGAGGCGCCCAACTACCGGCAGGAATAGCTGGCCCGAGGGCCGAGGGGCCTACATCCTGCGCGCCTTGGCCAGCCCGGGAACCGGGCCGCGCCCGGCCACCGGGATGGGCAGGCTGCGATAGGCGTCCAGGCCCCGGCCATTGCCTCCACCACCCCGTGCGGGCAGCAGCGGCGCCCGCTCGAAGCGATTGGAGAGCATGTAGCCACCGCCAGCCTGGCCTGCCCGGAATGCCGGTTGGAGCTGGAGCGCCGCCAGGGCCGAGGGCGGCTGGGACACGCCCTGTTCGGCGATCAGCGCCTCCATGACCCGTGCGCGGTAGGCTTCGGCCAGATCAGGGGTCTGGGAGTGGTAATGCGCGGCCGCCCGCATCCAGTCGCCGCGCGTGGCCTGGAGCTCGCCCAGGAACCGGGCGGCGTAGCGGGCATTCGCCAGCGGATCGAAGGCCTCCTCCAGGCTGGAGAAGGCCTGGGGGTGGTGCCGCAGATTCACCTGCATGCAGCCGACATCGATCGAGCGCACGCCCTGGGCCTGCAATTCCCGCACGGCGGCAATCGCTGCCGCCTTGCTCGGGAAGAAACTGCCGCGCCCTTCGGCATTGATGGTCCAGGGCCAAGGGTGGAAGGCGCCGGTTGTCGGATCCCGGCGACCCGACTCCACCCGGGCGATGGCGGAGAGGAGTCGGGGTGGTAGCCCTGCCTCCCGCTCCGCCGCCGCAATGGCGGCGCGGCACAGCAGGCCGGGCTCCGGGCCGAGGGAGGGGAGTGCCTGGCCTCGGCCGGCGGCGATGCACAGCCATTGGGTCAAAAGGGCACAGCCAAGGAGAAGCGGGCGCATGGTCGAGGATCCGGCAGTTGCCGCATCCTCAGGGCAATCTCCATGCCAGCGGGGAGGCGGTGCCCGTTCAGGCCTGAAGCGCGGCCAGGCTCCCCGCGCGCCTTACCCAGCCGCGCGGCGGATCGCCGGACACCTCCGGCTTCGGTGCGGCGCGCGCCGCCGCGACCGCCTCGGTCGAGGGCTCGAACAGCACATGACCGCGGCCCCAGACGGTGCGGATCATCTCCGCGGCGCCATAGGCCGCGAGCTTGCGGCGGAGCTTGCAAACGAAGACATCGACGATCTTCAGGTCCGGCGCATCGGCATCGCCATAAAGGCTGCTCATGAACCGCTCCTTGGTCAGGAGCACGCCCTTGTGCAGCATCATGATCTGCAGGAAGTCGAATTCTCGCGCCGTCAGCGGCACGCGTCGCCCGTCCACCGTCACTGCATGCTGCTCCTGGTCCAGCACCACATTGCCGCAGGTCAGGCGCGCCGAGGTGTAGCCACGCGTACGGCGCAGCAGTGCCTGCATTCGGGCATGCAGGACGGATAGTCGGAGCGGATACAGGACCACATCATCGGCGCCGGCGTGGAGGAGGGCTTCCTCCTCCTCGGCCGTGAGGCGGCCGCACAGGACGATGATGGGATGCATGCTGCCATCCCGCCGCAGGCCGCGGATCGTGGCCTGGATCTCCTGCCGCGGCGCGGCAGCATCGATGATGAGAAGATCGTAGGGCCCGCTCAGCGCCAGGATGGGCCCAAGCTCGCGCAAGTCCTCGGTGGGATCGCAGATAACGCCCAGTTCGGCCAGTCCAGCCTGCAAGCCCCCCGTGTGAGAGGTCGCAGAAGCAAGGAGGACGCGCATGAATAATTCAACTCCGGATTGCAGGTCCGCCCCGCGAACGTTTCAAAACCGGTATATGTTGTGGCGTGGAGGCAATATCTCGTTCATGAGTAGCTATCACAACCAGAAGTTGTCAATCACTTAATCGCTATCGCCGTGCAGGGGCGTCTCCGATAGCACGGCCGGGCGTAACTTGCGGGCGGTTCGGACCGAACGGGAAGCAGGAGCTGGAGCCGGGACCGCTGGCAGCGAGTCCCGCCCTGCCTTGCAGCAATGGAGGGTTGGCATGCTGATCCGCATCCGGCGCGGCTGGGAGATCCCCGAGCGGGCCGTGACCCCGGAATCCCTGGCCTTCGGCCGCCGCACGGCGCTGAAGGCGGCCGGCGCCGTGCTCTCCGGCGCGGGCGGCCTGACCCTGCCGGAGCCTGCCGCGGCAGCCGATGCCCTGCCGCCGGTGACGCGCAACACTCGCTACCAGCCAAGCCGCGACATCACGCCCGAACGCGAGGTCACCACCTATAATAATTACTACGAATTCGGCAGCCAGAAGACGATCTGGCCTGCCGCCCAGCGCATGCCGCTTCAGCCCTGGACCCTGCGCGTGGACGGCATGGTGGACCACCCCCGCGAATTCGGCCTGGAGGACCTGCTGCGCCAGATGCCGCTGGAGGAGCGGGTCTACCGCCTGCGTTGCGTCGAGGCCTGGTCCGTCGTGGTGCCCTGGACCGGCTTTCCAATTTCGGCGTTGCTGAAGCTGGTCGGCCCGCAGGCCTCGGCGAAGTACCTGCGCTTTGAGACCGCGGCGCTCCAGGGCGTCATGCCCGGCCTGCGGCAAAGCTGGTATCCCTGGCCCTACACCGAAGGCTGCACCATCGAGGAAGCCGCCAACGACCTGTCCTTCATGGTGGTCGGTGCCTATGGCAAACCGCTGCCGCCGCAGAACGGCGGACCGATCCGCTTCCACCAGCCCTGGAAATACGGCTTCAAGGCCGGCAAGTCCCTGGTGCGCATCACCTTGACCGACCAGCGCCCCAAGACCTTCTGGAACGAGATCCAGCCCCAGGAATACGGCTTCTGGGCCAATGTGAACCCGCAGGTTCCGCACCCGCGCTGGAGCCAAGCGACGGAGCGCGTGGTTGGCACCGGTGAAAGGGTCCCGACCCAGATCTTCAACGGCTATGGGGAGTTCGTCGCCGACATCTACAGGAACCTGCAAGGCGAACGCCTTTGGGCCTGACCGTGATGGAGGCAACCCGGCCGATGCTGCGCCTGCTCGCCTTGATGCTGCTCGCCCTCGGCGCGGCGGGGGCGCTCTGGGCTGGCTGGCAAGCCCCGCTCGGGGCGGCGTTGTTCCGGCTGAATCCGGGTCTGCTCAACACCGCCCAGGCCGGCATCCAGCGCCATGTCGCACCCTGGCTATGGGATGGCGTGGTCCTGCCGGTGCTGGAGCAGCCGGTCTGGCTGATCCCCGCCATCCTTGCCGGGCTGCTTCTCCTGGGCTCCCTGCTGCGCCGCCGCTGATCAGTCGAGCCTCGCGCCGGAGATCTTCACCAAGCGCTCCCAGCGCGGCATCTCCTGCCGGATGCGCGCGGCGAGGGCGGCCGGGCTCTCGCTGGTGATGATCGTGTAGCCAATCGGGCGCAGGCGCTCGGCCAGCTCGGGCTGCGCGGTGGCGGCACGCACCGCCTCGAAGAGGCGCTGGATCACCGGCTCCGGCGTGCCGGCCGGGGCCATGATGGCGTTCCAGGTCTGGATGTCGATGTCGCCCAGGCCGAGCTGCGGGAATTCGGCCAGGCCCGGCACCTGCGGCAGGATCGGCAGCCGCTTCGCGCTGCTGACCGCCAGCGGCTTGAACTTCCCGCTCTCCACATGCGGCATCAGAGCGGGCATGACGTCGAACATCATGTCAATGGTGCCGGCCAGCAGGTCGTTGATGGCGGGGGCGCCGCCGCGATAGGGCACATGGGTGATGCGGGCACCGGTGGCGCGGTTCACCGCCTCGATCGTCAGATGGCTGGTCGTGCCGGTGCCGGAGGAGCCCATCCGCACCTCATCCGGATGCGCCTTGGCCCAGGCGATCAGGCTCGGGAAATCCGTCCAGCCCCGCTTCGCCGCCGTATCGGCATTCACCACGCAGAGCACCGCGCCGGTGCTGACGACCGAGACCGGTGCCAGATCCTTCTGCGGATCGAAGGGCAGTTGACGGTAAAGAAAGGGTGCGGCGCAGAGCGTCGTCACGGCGATGAGCCCGATGGTCGTGCCGTCCGGCGTCGCCTTGGCCACGGCATCAGCGCCGATATTGCCGCCGGCGCCGCCGCGGTTCTCCACCACCACCGTCTGGCCAAGGGCCGGGCTCAGCCGCTCCGCCAGCAGGCGGCCGAGGATGTCCACCGCCCCGCCGGGCGGGAAGGGCACGACCAGCCGCACCGGCCGGCCGCCGGCAATGGGCTGGGCGAGGGCGGCGGGGGCGGCCAGCAGCCCTGCACTGCCCAGAAGGAATCGTCGTCGTCCCGGCATGATCCAGTCTCCTCTTTCGCCCCAGCCTGCCGGCGGGACGGAAACATGACAAGCCGGTGAGGCTCAGACCCGGCTACGGGCGAGGGAAATCACCCGGAGGACATCCGGCGTCAGGTCGAAGGTCGGCAGCTCCTCCGGAAGCGCCCAGGCCACGGCAGCGACATCGTCGCCCGGCCGTGCCACGCCCCCGCTCCAGCGGCCGCAATAGTCCACGATGGTGTAGTGGAAGCGGACGGCGCCCTTCTCGTCATGGCTGATCGCATCGACCACTGCGGCGACTTCCAGCGGCCCGACCTCGATCCCGGTTTCCTCCAGCAATTCGCGCCGCGCCGCCGCCTCGGCCCGCTCGCCGACCTGCTGCGCCCCGCCCGGCAGCGACCACATGCCGAGGCGCGGTGGCTTGCCCCGCTGCACCAGCAGCACCCGGTCGCCATTGAAGGCGACCACTCCGATCCCGACCCAGGGCCGGTCCGGGTATTCCCGATCGCTCACCGTGGCGCCTCGGCCGGAGCCTCGCCGGACCGGGCGGCGGATTCGCGGGCAGCCAGATCCGTCAGGCGCGGAACGAAAGCCTTTTCCTTCCAGGCGCCAACCTGATAGGCCCAGCCCTGCCAGCGGGCATTGAGGCGATTCGCCTCGTCGCCACCCTCGGCCTGCAGGCGGATCCAGAGCTTGTCACCATCCTTGTGCGGCTGCACCGTGATGCTGGAGCCATCAGCCATTTCGAATCGGCTCTCCCCGAGCGCGCTGCCGGGGATCTCCGCCGCCGGCTTCACTTCGAGGAAGGTGAGGAATTCGAAGGCGCGCCCGATCTCATCCAGCGCCACCTCATCGGAGGGCGGTGTCCCAGCCGGCTCCGTCAGGCGCAGCTTCGCCTCCGCTCCATCCCCCCGCACCAGCACCAATTCGGGTTCATCCATACGGTGCACGGTGACCCGCCGGATCCGGTCATGCGGCAGGTTGACGATGTCGCGGTCCACCCAGAGTTGCGGGTCGGCATCCACCGGCAGGCGCCCCTCGGCCAGCCAGGACTGGTTCTGCCCGGGGCGGCGGACATAGACGCTTTCCGGGACATTGCCCTGGGTTCGCACCCGCCGGCGCCCGACGATCAATTCGGCGATCGCGCCGCCCTGCGCGTCCAGCACGCGCAGCAACAGGGCGGTGCTGCCGGGCCGCATCGGGTCATCCACGCCAAGCCGGTCGAATTGCGAGGGATCGGAGGTGCGCGCCTCGGCAAGGCGCAGCTCCGTCAGGCCCACCAGCAATTCCCGCACCCGCTCCGGACGGGCCGGATAGCCGCCCTTCGCAGGCAATATCCAAGCCTCGCCCTGGCGCTGCAATTCCAGCTTCGCATCATGCTTGCCGATCTCGATGCGGCTGGCCCCTTGCAGCTTCCCGGCGAGGCCTTCGAAGGCGAGCCCCCCCTGACCGCCCGGCGGGGCACTCCGTTCATCCATCTCCGGCGTCAGCACCAGAGCGGCGCCGACGGAGGCGACGGCCGCGGCGCCAAGAAGGAGAAGCGTGCGACGATTCATTTCGGGTCGCCCCCTCAGCTACGCGCGGCGGCGCGGCGGCGGGCGCGGACCACCGCCAGCCCGATGGCGAAGATGGTCAGCAGCGCCGGCACCAGGGCGATGTTCACGATGCGGAGCACGGTCTCCAGCCTCTCGATGTCCCGCCGGAGCTCGAGCTGCACGGTTCGCAGCTCCCGCCGCGTGCGCAGGATCTCGTCCCGTGCTTTGTCGATCTCGGCCCGCTGCTCGGGCGTGATGACGGTCTGCGCTTGGCCCCGCTCGCCGGAGGCTGCGGCGCCGGGCACGCCCTGGCGCAATTCGCGCAGGCGGCGCTCCGTCTCCTCCAGCCGCTGCTGCAATTGCCGTTCTGTCTGGCGGTACTGAGCATCGGCATTGCGCCGGATATCCTCCACCAGCTCGAAGGGACGCAGCGACTCGCCACGGGAGCGGAGCGAGATCAGCGAATCGCTGCCCGTCAGCGTGTCCACCAGGTTCACGACCAGCGAGCCGTTGCCGCTGATCGGGGTCACCACCTGCTGACCGAAGAAGTCCTGTACGCGGACCCAGAAACGGTCCTCCAGGATGTCCGTGTCGTTGATCACCACCACATTGGCCGGACCGGCGCTATGGGCGAGGTGGGCCGGGAAATTCTCCGGGCGGCTCTGTCCCTCCGGCAGGGGCGGCGGCCCATCCGGGAAGGCGGAGGCAAGCTCGCCTCGAATCCGCGCCGCCAGCACATGGCGCTGCCCATCCGCCCGGAAATCGGCCAGCAGCCGAACCGGGTTCGGATCCTCCCGCACCCGCTTCGCATCCACCACCATGGACTCCGGCGAGGAGGTGAGCAGCGGCACGAAGTCAATCTTGGCGCCCTCGCGCTTCCGCAGCTCGCCCGCCGAGGCGACGGTTACCTGGTCGAGCTGCGCCAGCGCGACCTCCGATCGGTTCAGGCTGTCCGCCTGCAGATTGTACCAGGCGGTATAGTCCACCGCCTGCACCCGGTCCTGCGGATTGGCGCGCACGCGCCAGGCGCCGCGCAGATCCAGCACCACCTTGTCCGAGGGCGCCTCGACCCCCCAGGCATTCAGCAGCCGGTCGAGCGAGGATGCGGTATTGGCCTGCGGCTGCCCGGCGAGGTTGGGCCGGCTGGCCTGGGCCTCCGAATGCGGATCCACCAGCAGGAGCAGCTTGCCGCCGCGCATGACGAACTGGTCGATGGCGTATTGCGTCGCCTCCGACAGGTTCTGCGGCTGGGCAACCAGCAGCACCTGGATGTCCGGGTCGATCACCTGCGCATCCAGCCTAACATCCTTCACGGTGAAGAACTGGTGAAGCTGCGTCATCACCGTCGCCGGCCGGGCAAGCTGCGGCTGCCGCAGCATCATCGCCCGCGGGTCGCCATTCAGCGGCAGCGGCGACATGACGCCGATCACCGGGCGGCGCGGGTTTGAGAGCTCGTAGACCAGCCGGGTCAGGTCATATTCCAGGAAGCGCTCGCGATCCGGCTGGAAGAAGGCGATGGTGCGCTCGTCATCCACCAGATTCGTCCCGGCCAGGCCGAAATAGACCTGCTCCCCGGATTGATCCATGGGCACGCCCTGCAGCCCGTAGGCCAGCGCCCGGTCCTCCAACTCGCTGAACGGTTCCGGATCGAGCACTTCCAGCCGGATCTTGCCCTTGGACAGGGCGACGTATTCCGCCAGCATCTCCCGCACCCGATCGGCATAGGCTCCGTAGATCGGGATCTCGGCGCCAAGCTTGCGGGAATAGAACAGGCGCAGCGTGATCGGGTCGGTAATCCCCGCCAGGACCTGCCGCGTCCCGTCAGACAGCGTGTAAAGATGCTGCTGCGTCAGGTCGATGCGCGCGCGCGACAGAAGGCGGTCCGCCAGCATGTTCACGCCAACCGCCAGCACCGCCGCTGCGAGCAACCCGAGGGCAGAGGACCAGAGGCGCCGGCCGCCGCTGCGCGCGGGTGCGCGGCCACGGACATTCGCAGTGTCGTGCATGCGTTCAGTCCGCCTTGCGATGGTCGAGGATGACAGCGTTCACGAACAGGAAGAAAGCCATGAAGCTGCCGAAGAAGACGATGTCCCGCGCCGAGACAACACCGCGGGTGAAGCCCCCAAAGCGATCGGAGACGGAAATCGCCCGGGCAATGTCCGCCAACACCGGGAGCCGGTCGCTGAGGAACTCGGTTACCACCGGGGTGCCGGCGACGGTGAAGACGAAACAGGCGGCTACGGCGATGACGAAGGCGATCACCTGGTTCTTGGTCAGCGCCGAAACCGCTGCGCCGACAGCAAGGAATGCCCCCGCCACCAGCAGGCAGCCGGCATAGCCCGCCAGGATCACGCCATTATCCGGATTGCCCAGCACGTTCACGGTGATCCAGAGCGGGAAGGTCAGCGCCAGGGCGATGCCGCAGAAGGCCCAGGCCGCCAGGAATTTCCCCAGCACCGCCTGCCATTGCGGTAGCGGCAGTGTCAGCAGCAGCTCGATCGTCCCGAGGCGCCGTTCCTCCGCCCAGAGGCGCATGGTCAGCGCCGGCACCAGGAACAGGAACAACCAGGGCACGAAGGTGAAGAAGGGGATCAGGTCCGCCTGGCCGCGAGCGAAGAAGTTGCCCAGGGTGAAGGTCAGCGCCCCGGCCAGGACCAGGAAGATGACGATGAACACATAGGCGACCGGCGTGGCGAAATAGCCGGCCAGCTCCCGGCGCGCGACGGTGAGGGCAGGGGACATTCAGGCGGCCTCCTGCTTCGGTTTGCCGAGGGTGAGTTCGCGGAACACCTCCTCCAGGCTCTGTCCTGTCCCCTCCAGGACCGAAGGTGCCGCATCCACCACGACCTGGCCGCGGGCGATGATGATGGCGCGGGTACAGACCGCATCCACCTCCTCCAGGATATGGGTGGAGATGACGATGGCCTTCTCCGGCGCCATTCGGCGGATCAGCTCCCGCACCTCATGCTTCTGGTTTGGATCCAGCCCATCGGTCGGCTCGTCCAGCACCAGCACCGGCGGGTCATGCAGCAGCGCCTGGGCCAGGCCGACACGCCGCTTGAAGCCCTTGGAGAGCGTCTCGATCGGCTGCAACCGGACACCCTCAAGCTGGGTCAGGTGCATGGCATGCGCCACGCGGTCGCTTGCCTCCGTGCCGCGGAAGCCGCGGATACGCGCGGTGAAGCCAAGGAAGCCAGCGACCGTCATCTCCGGATAGGTCGGCGCGCCTTCCGGCAGGAAGCCGAGATTGCGCTTCGCCGCAACCGGATCCTCCACGACATCCGCCCCGCAGATACGGGCGGTGCCGGATGTGGGCGGCATGAAGCCGGCCAGCATGCGCATGGTGGTGGACTTGCCGGCGCCGTTGGGGCCAAGGAAGCCCAGCACCTCCCCGCGCTCCACGGTGAAGGAGACGTCGTCCACAGCCGTGAAATTACCGAAACGTTTGGTCAGGCGCTCGATTTCGATCAGCGCGGTCAAGGTGATCCCCCCGCAATGCCCCCGACGGTTGCCGGATTTACCGGGATGAGAGGGCTTTGCAAGACCCCTGGCAATAGCGGCCCCAGCCGTCTGCGGCCCCGGGCGGTACGCCTCCTCGCCCTTCGGGCTGCTCACCCGGCATGCAGGGTATGGATCGCCTCCGCCTTGCCGAACAGGCGCAGCAGCAATTGCGCCGCCCGGCCGCGCTCTCCCGCCAGGCCGGGATCCTTCTCCAGAAGCAGGGCGGCGTCGCGATGGGCCATGGCGATCAGCCCCTCCTGCGCCTCGGCCGCCTCCAGGCCGAGGCGGAAGACCGGCGCCCCGGATTGCCGCGTGCCCAGCACCTCGCCGCCGCCGCGCAGGCGGAAATCGGCATCGGCGATGACGAAGCCGTCCTCGGTATCGCGCAGGATCAGCAACCGCTCCCGCGAGACCTGCCCCAACCCCTCGTCATAGAGGAGCATGCAATAGGACGCCGCGGCGCCGCGCCCGACCCGGCCGCGGAGCTGATGCAATTGGGCCAGGCCGAAGCGCTCGGCATGTTCCACCACCATCACCGTCGCCTCCGGCACGTCCACGCCGACCTCGATGACCGTGGTGGCCACCAGGATCTTCGTCCGGCCCGCGGCGAAGTCGCGAAGGGCGGCCTCCCGCACCTCCGCGTCCATGCGGCCATGCGCCAGGCCGACGATGCTGCCGAAACGCTCCGAGAGCTCGGCGAAGCGGGTCTCGGCAGCGGCAATGTCCAGCGCCTCGCTTTCCGCGACATGCGGGCAGACCCAGAAGATGCGGGCGCCCCGGTCCATGGCGCGGGCGATGGCCGCTACCACCTCCGGCAGTTGCCGCAGCCCATGCAGGGTGGTGGTGATCGGTTGCCGCCCCGCCGGCTTCCCGGTCAGGCGGCTGACCGCCATCTCGCCCCATTGGGTCAGCAGCAGGGTGCGGGGGATCGGCGTCGCGGTCATCACCAGCATGTCCGCGGCCTCGCCCTTTTCCGCCAGCATCAGCCGTTGCGCCACGCCGAAACGATGCTGCTCGTCCACCACGGCCAGGCCGAGATCGCGGAACTCCACCCCTTCCTGGAACAGCGCATGGGTGCCGACGACGATGCGGATTGAGCCTTCCGCCAGTCCGGCCAGCACCCGTTTCCGCTGTGCCCCCTTCACGCTGCCGGCCAGCAATTCCACTCGCACCCCGGCCGGCAGGCACAGCCGTGCCAGGGTCCGGAGGTGCTGCCGGGCCAGGATCTCGGTCGGCGCCATCAGCGCCGCCTGGGCGCCCGCCTCCACCGCCCGCAACATCGCCAGCGCGGCCACCAGCGTCTTGCCGGCGCCGACATCGCCCTGCAACAGCCGCAGCATGCGGTGCGGCGCCGCCAGATCCGCATCGATCTCCGCCAGGGCCTGCGCCTGGCTCGGCGTCAAGGGCAGGCCGAAGGCCGCCAGCGCCTGGCGCCGCAGGCTGTCATCGCCCGTCAGCGACCGGCCGGGCCGCTGCCGCACCCGCCGGCGCACCAGGGCCAGGGCCAATTGGCCCGCCAGCACCTCATCATAGGCAAGGCGGGCGCGGGCAGCGGGGGAGGGCACCTCCTCCGGCGCCTGCACCGCCCGGAGCGCGGTGGCGAAACCCGGCCACTTCTCCCGCCGCAGCAGTGCCGGATCGTGCCATTCCGGCAGGTCCGGGACCCGCTCCAGCGCCGCCCCCATGGCCTTCGCCACCTGGGAGAGCCGCAGATCCTTCACCAGCGGCCAGACCGGCTCCAGGAGCGGCAACCCCTCCGGCGTGGAGGCCGAGAGGGGGTTGATCATGGAGAAGACGCCGCCCTCCGCCTTCACTTTCCCGGCAAACAACCGTTCCGTCCCCGGCGGCAGCAGCTTCCGCAACCAGTCCAGGCGGCCGTTGATGTAGCGGATCAGCAGGCGCTTGCCGCCCGCCTCGGCCCGTACCTCCACATAGGGCCGGCCGAGCTTCGACCGGGCACTGCGCAGCGAGATGACCAGCGCCCGCAGGATCACCTCGGCATCCGGCGGGGCCTCGGCCGGGCTGTCCACGGCGATGCGGCTGGCATAGCGTTCCGGCAGGTGGAACAGCAGGTCCAGCACCCGGTCGCCGCCCACCGCCTCCTTCAGCCGCCGGGCGAGCGCCGGCCCGACGCCGGGCAGGTCCGACAGCGGCGCGGTCAGCGGGGCCAGGCAGGGATCCTCGCCCGCCAACTCGCGAGCCGTGGTCTGGGCGTCCTTCAGCAGGGTCATGCACAACCCTCTCTGAAGCCGCCGCCTTGGGCTGACAAGATTCCCATGGGCCTCTATATGCCAGACCGCCGTGCCAAGCGACGACATGCCTGCCCAACCCGAGAGCCTCGATCCCCGCCGCCGCCGCCTCCTTTTCCGCGCCCATCACCGCGGAACGAAGGAAGCCGACCTGATGATCGGCGGCTTCGTCAGGCGCCACATCGCCACCCTGTCCGACACCGAATTGGATGAACTGGAAGCGGTGCTGGAATTCCCCGATGTGGACCTGGCCGACTGGCTCTCCGGCCGCCGCCGGGTGCCGCCCGAATACCGCACCCCCATGCTGGACCGCATGGCCGCGGAATGCGCCAACCGGGGCGCCGGCATCCCGGAGGACTCCCGCGGGCCATGAACGACAGAAGCGAATTGCCGCCGGCTGCCCACGGCCTGACCGTCCATGGCGCGCCGGAGGGGTTCGACGCCCTGCTCCTCGCCCGCCGCCGGGCGGAGACCGACGCCCCCATCCTGCATGTCTGCCGCGACGACGCCCGCACCGCCCGGCTGATCGAGGCGCTGGACTTCTACGCCCCCGAGGTCGAGGTCCTGCGCTTCCCCGCCTGGGACTGCCTGCCCTATGACCGCGTCTCCCCCAATCCGGAGATCGTGGCGGAGCGCGTTGCCACCCTGACCCGGCTGCTGGAGCCGGGGGACCGGCCGCGGATCGTCGTCACCACGGTCAACGCCCTGGTCCAGAAGGTGCCGCCGCGTGCGGTCTTCCAGGGTGCCACGCTGCTGCTGAAGAAGGGCGGGCGCGTGCCGCCGGAGCGCCTGACCGCCTTCCTCGAAGCCAATGGCTACGGCCGTACCGGCACCGTCATGGAGCCGGGCGAATATGCGGTCCGCGGCGGCATCATTGATCTGTACCCCGCCGGCGAGCCCGACCCGATCCGCCTCGATCTCTTCGGCGACGAGATCGAGAGCATGCGCCGCTTCGACACGGCGACGCAGCGCAGCGGCGAGGCGCTGACCGAGCTCTGGCTGCGCCCGGTCGGGGAAGTCTTCCTGGACGAGGCCTCGATCACCCGATTCCGCACCGCCTGGCGCGACCTGTTTGGCGCCGCGGCGGCGGAGGACCCGCTCTACGTCTCGGTCAGCGCCGGCCGGAAGCACCCCGGCATGGAGCATTGGGCCGGGCTGTTTCACGAGCAGATGGAGACGCTGCTCGACTACCTCCCCGGCGCCTCGGTCAGCCTGGACTATCAGGCGGAGGACGTGCTCTCGGCGCGGCTGGAGATGATCGCGGATCACTACGAGGCCCGCCGCGCTCCGGTCCGCAGCAGCGAGGGCGAGGTGCCCTATCGCCCGGCCCCGCCCGGCAGCCTCTACCTGACCCGTCGCGGCTGGGAGCGGATGCTCGCCGGCAGCCCGGTCTTCCGCTTCACCCCCTTCGCCCAGGCCGAGGGTGCTGAGGGAATCGATGCCGGCGGCCGCCCGGGCCGCCTCTTCACCGAGGTCCGCGCCGCCGGCCAGAACGTCTTCGCCGCCTATGCCGAATATGCGGAGGCCATGGCGAAGCAGGGCCGCCGCCCCGTGGTCGCCGCCTGGACCCGCGGCTCGCGCGAGCGCCTTGGCAATCTCCTGCGCGAGAACCGGGTGCCGGCGACCGCGGTCGAGGACTTCGCCGCCATCCGGAAGCTGCAGCCCGGCGTGGTCGGCCTTGCCGTGCTCGGGCTGGAACGCGGCTTCACCGCCCCGCCGGAGGCGACCGGCGCCGGCTTCGGCCTGGCCGTCACCGGCGAGCAGGACCTGCTCGGCGAGCGCATCGCCCGCCCGCCGCGCCGCCGCAAGCGTGCCGACCAGTTCATCGCCGATGCCACCGGCATCGAGCAGGGCGATCTGGTGGTGCACCAGGACCACGGCATCGGCCGGTATGACGGGCTGGAGACCATCGAGGTCAACGGCGCGCCGCATGACTGCCTGCGCCTGATCTATGACGGCGGCGACAAGCTCTTCCTCCCTGTCGAGAACATCGAGGTCCTGTCCCGCTTCGGCAGCGAGACGCAGGGCGTCGCCCTCGACAAGCTGGGCGGCACGAGCTGGCAGAATCGCAAGGCCAAGACCAAGCAGCGCATTCAGGACATGGCGGAGCGGCTCATCCGCATCGCCGCCGAGCGCCGCCTCAAGGAAGGTATCCTGGCGACGCCGCCCGAAGGCGCCTGGGACGAATTCTGCGCCCGCTTCCCCTTCGCCGAAACCGAGGACCAGCAGCGCGCCATCGCCGACGTTCTGGAGGACCTGGCCGCCGGCCGGCCCATGGACCGCCTGGTCTGCGGCGATGTCGGCTTCGGCAAGACCGAGGTGGCGCTGCGTGCCGCCTTCGTCGTGGCAATGTCCGGCGCCCAGGTCGCCGTGGTGGTGCCGACCACCCTTCTGGCTCGCCAGCATTACCGGACCTTCACCGCCCGCTTCGAGGGGCTGCCGGTGAAGGTGGCGCAGCTCTCCCGCATGGTGAACGCCAAGGAAGCGGCCAAGGTGCGGGAGGGGCTGAAGGACGGCTCCATCAACATCGTCATCGGCACCCATGCCCTGCTGGCCAAGGGTGTCGAATTCGCCGATCTCGGCCTGGTGATCGTGGATGAGGAGCAGCATTTCGGCGTCGCGCACAAGGAGAGGCTGAAGGCACTCAAGACCGATGTGCATGTCCTGACGCTGACCGCGACGCCCATCCCGCGCACCTTGCAACTGGCGCTCACCGGCGTCCGGGAAATGAGCATCATCGCCACCCCGCCGGTGGACCGGCTGGCGGTGCGGACCTTCATCATGCCCTGGGACGGCGTGGTGCTGCGGGAGGCGATCCAGCGCGAACGCTTCCGCGGCGGTCAGGTCTTCTGCGTGGTGCCGCGCCTGGAGGACATGCCGAAGGTCGCGGAGCGCCTGCGCGAAATCGTGCCGGAGGCGCGCATCGCCGAGGCGCATGGCCGCCTCTCCGCCACCGAGCTCGAACGGGTGATGACTGAGTTCAGCGACGGCAAGCACGACATCCTGCTCTCGACCAATATCGTCGAGAGCGGCCTCGACATGCCGGCGGTGAACACCCTCATCATCCACCGCGCGGACATGTTCGGCCTGGCGCAGCTCTATCAGCTTCGCGGCCGCGTCGGCCGCGGCAAGCAGCGCGGCTATGCCTATCTGACCTGGCCGGCCACGCATCGCCTCTCCGCTGCCGCGCAGAAGCGGCTGGAGGTGATGCAGACGCTGGACAACCTGGGCGCCGGCTTCACCCTCGCCAGCCACGATCTCGATATCCGCGGCGCCGGCAATCTGCTTGGCGACGAGCAGAGCGGCCATATCCGCGAGGTCGGCATCGAGCTCTACCAGCAGATGCTGGAGGATGCCGTCGCCGACCTGAAGGCGGGGCAGGGGCGCAAGCGCTCCGAGGCCGACTATGCCCGCGACTGGACGCCCAACATCAATCTCGGCCTGCCGGTGCTGATCCCGGAGGACTATGTGCGCGACCTGCCTGTGCGCCTCGGCCTCTACCGCCGCATCGGCGCCCTGGCGACGGAGGCCGAGATCGAGGCTATGGCCGCCGAACTCGCCGACCGCTTCGGGCCCTTGCCGCAGGAAGTCGAGAACCTGCTCCAGGTCGTCGCCATCAAGCGCCTCTGCCGGGAGGCCGGGGTGGAGAAGCTGGATGCCGGTCCGAAGGGCATTGTGCTGAGCTTCTTCCGCAACCAGTTCCGCAATCCGGGCGGCCTCGTCTCCTGGGTCGCGGCGCAGAAGGGGCTGGTGCGGCTGCGCCCGGACCACAAGCTGGCGCTGCTGCGGGAGATGGAATTGCCGCAGCGGGTGCGCGTGGCGAAGGAATTGCTCAACGCGCTGGTGAAGGTGGCGAACCAGGCCAAGGCGGCCTGAGCAGCCGTCCCTTCATTCCCCGGCCGCGCGGAAGACGAAGAAGGCGTCGTCGCCGCGGTCGGCCATGTCGAATCCCAGTTCCTGCAGGGCAGCCATCAGCCCCGCCCGGTCGATGTCGGGCTGGGAGTTCCAGGCGAAGAAGGTCGAGGCGCGCTCCGTCGTGAATCCGGCCTCCTGCGCCAGCGCCATGACCTCGCCTGGCGGGTATTCGCGCACATGCGGCGGATACTGGAACGGGTGCCGGCGCCGCAGCACGTTCCCCAGCACGTCGATCGAACTGGCATTGGGCGTCGTCAGCACCAGCCGCCCGCCCGGCCGAAGGATGCGCCGGCATTCGCGGAACATGTTACGGGCGCCGGAATGCGTGAACATGGCGATCTCGCCGATGCTCGCGCCCGGGTAGTGCGCATCGTTCAGATGCTCCAGCACCTCCAGGCACAGCACCAGCTCGGCACTGCCGTCAGGCAGCGGATAGGGGTAGCGCAGGTCGGTTTCCAGTGTCTCCATCCGCGCCCCGCAGCAGTCGCGGAGATAGCCGCCGATGGGCGAAAGGGCACCGAGCTCCAGCACCTCCCGCAACCCGGGCGTCAGGTCCTGCATCCGCCTCCAGGTCTCGCGGTACCGCCGCCGGTGGGTCTGCAGGTACTCGTCCTGCGGCAGGCGGTCGAGATAGCTCTCGAAGCCCGGCGTGACGGCCAGGGATGCGCCATGCGGGTCAGCCATCCACCAGCGCCACGTCCAGCAGGCGCTCCAGCACCTCCGGCTCCTGCGCCCCGGCGATGGCGTGCCGGCCGGCGATCACGAAGCAGGGCACGCCGTTGATTCCAAGGCGATGCGCCCGGAGGTTGTCCGAATGCACCGCCTCCACCTCGGCCACCGTCGCCAGGAAGCGGCGGGCGGCGATCGCATCCAGCCCCTGTCGGCCGGCGATCATGGCCAGCACGCCGGGATCACCGATATCGGCACCCTCGGTGAAATAGGCCTCGAACAGCGCCTCGATCACGGCATCCGCGGCCCCGAACCGCGTGGCCCAGCGGACCAGACGATGCGCATCCAGCGAATGCGGCACCCGGCGGATCCGGTCAAAGCGGAAGTCGATCCCTTCCGCCCGGCCCAGCTCCGCGATGGTCCCGTGCAACCGGCGGGCGCGCTCCTCGCCGCCGAATTTGCGCACCAGGTATTCCTGGCGCGGCACCCCCTGCGGGGCCAGGTCCGGGTTCAGCAGGAAGGGCCGCCAGATCAGGTCCGCCGCCATGTCGGGACGGCTGCGCAGCATCCGCCGGAGCCGCCGGATGCCAAGGAAGCACCACGGGCAGACGAGGTCGAAGACGACCTCGATGGTCAGGCGGGCGCGGGGCGGGGAGAGCAGGTTCACGGCGGCATCATACTCCGAAGCGCCGGCCCAGGGCCATCCGGCCTTGCCAGCCGCCTGGCCGGATCGGGCAGTCCGGGGCCAGGAGGGGGGGTGACGAGGGCCGGCAATTGCCGTTCCAGCAGGCACTTCTCCTCCGATCTTTCGTGGGGGCAGATGGAATACCAGAAGGCCGCCCGGACAGATCAAGGAGCCGATAGCCCAGGCTGCCGAAGCAGGCGAAATACTCGTCCGCGCTGTAACGCCAGGCGGGCGTGGAGGCGGCCTGCGCATTCTTGCCAGGGACCGCCTGCGCGGAAGGCTGCGCTTCAGCCGGCCGCCACGACACGGTCTCCGCCGGCCTGCTGCGCCTCCCGCAGCGCGAGCTGCGCCCGCGCCATCAGTCCGGCCGGACCAAGGCCCGGATCGTTGCCCAATGCGAGGCCAATGCTGCAGGTGATGCCGAGATTGCCCGCGGGCGTCGGCAGAGGGGCCTCGCCCAGTCTTCGCCGCAGCCTCTCCGCCGCTCCCCGCGCCTGCGCGGGCAGCAGATCCGGCATGCAGATGCCGAAGCCCGCCGCAACCCGGCCGACCAGGTCATGTCCTCTGACATCCTCCTGCAACCGGTCGGCGACACCGAGCAGAACGGCGTCCCTGGCCTCGGCGCCGAAGGACGCGACGATTTCCTGCAGCCCATCGATATCGATCAGCAGGAAACCGACTGGCAGGCTTTGAGGATCCGCCAGATCCAGCACGGCCTTGGTGAAGCGAAGCAATGCGGGCTCGGTCGCTGCCCCCGTCAGTGGGTCACGATTGTCCGATTGAGGATATTTGGGCATTGGTCCCTCAGGCGCCGCCGTCTTTTCTGGGCCTGCATGAAGCGTGGTCAGCTTGCCGGAAGGTTAATGCCTGCCATGCTGCCGTCATCGCCTCTCCACATGATCCCTGGCCATCCGGCAGCGAGGGGAGGCGGCCGCGCCGGTCAGGCCTGCCGGCCTTTGCCGCCGCCGTCCGTCGCAATCAGCCGCAGCGCCTCCGCGACCACCGCTTCGAACATTTCCGGCGTCAGCCGGCGGGTCGAGGTGTTGTACCGGCTGACATGATAGCTGTCTGCCAGCAGCAGCCCCCCTGGCAGCGCATGGACCGCGCCATGCGCGAATCGGTGCCGGCTGGCCGGCAGGCCGCAGGCGCGCAGCAGCGCCGCATGCGCCAGCACGCCGAGCGCCAGCACCACCTTCAGCTTCGGCATGGCCGCCAATTCGGCCTGCAGGAACCGGTTGCAGGCCTTGACCTCCGCCGGCTGCGGGAGGTTGGCGGGCGGGACGCAGCGCACTGCATTGCTGATGCGGCAGCCGGTGAGGGTGAGGCCGTCATCCGGCCTCTCCTCATAGACGCCGCAGGCCAGTCCGAATTTCAGCAGAGTGGCATAGAGCAGCTTCCCGGCATAATCGCCGGTGAAGGGGCGCCCGGTGCGATTGGCCCCGCGCAGCCCCGGCGCCATGCCGAGCACCATCAGCGGCGCCTCCCGCGGGCCCCAGGAGGGGACGGGGGCGTTGTACCAGTCCGGGAAGGCGGCCCGATTTGCCTGGCGCAGTTCCACCAGCCTTGGGCACAGCGGGCAATCCCGTCCGGGCTGGACGGCCTCCGCCTCGGTCATGCCGAAGTCCTCACTCCGGCAGGTCCGGCGACTCCCGGAAGGGCTCAGCCGGCGTGGCCCGGAGCGGGGCCGTACGCGACCCGGCGCTGGCGGCCATGCGGGGCCGCGGCTCCACCTGGCGGCGGGTGATGTGCTCGGCCAGGTCGGCCAGATCGACAAAGGCATCGGCCTGGCGGCGCAGCTCATCCGCGATCATGGCCGGCTGGGTGCGGATGGTGGAGACCACCGTGACACGTACGCCTCGCCGCTGCACCGACTCCAGCAGCCGCCGCAGATCGCCGTCGCCAGAGAACAGCACGACATGGTCGAGATAGGGGGCAAGGTCGAGCACATCGACCGCCATCTCGATATCCACGCTGCCCTTGACCCGCCGGCGCCCGGTGGCATCGGTGAATTCCTTGGCGGGCTTGGTCACCACGGAGTATCCATTATATCCCAGCCAGTCTACCAGCGGCCGCAGCGGGGAATACTCCTCCGTTTCCAGCAAGGCCGTGTAGTAGTAGGCCCGCACCAGATAGGCCTGCCGGCGGAAATAGGCGAGCAGGTTCTTGTAATCGACATCGAAGCCGAGGGTGCGGGAGGCGGCATAGAGGTTGGCGCCGTCGATGAAGATCGCCAAGCGCTCGATTCGATCTGGTTGCAAAGTCGTAGCTCTCGAAATGTGGCGCATGATTTGCCCGTCGGGATATTACGATACCGCTGCGGAATTGTAAGCGAGAAAACATGATCCTGATCGCCCTGGGCGCGAATTTGCCGGGTCCCGGCGGCACATCGCCTCTCGAAACCTGCCGGCAGGCAGCGGCGGCGCTGGATGGGCTGCCGGGGCTGCACCTGGTCGCGCTCTCCCGTTGGTATCGAACGGTCCCAGAGCCCTATTCGCCCAACGCTCCGCTTTTCGTGAATGGCGTGGCGCGGCTGAAGGGACAGGCGGGCGACCCGGCCGCGCTGCTGGCAGCCTTGCAGGCGCTGGAAGCGGCAGCGGGGCGGGAGCGGCCCTTTCCCAACGCCCCGCGCAGCCTCGACTTGGACCTGATCGACCTGGATGGAATGGTCCGGACGGCACCGGATCCGGTGCTGCCACATCCCCGTGCCCATCTCCGTCGCTTCGTCCTGCAACCATTGCTGGACGTGGCCCCGGACTGGCGCCATCCGGTCCTCGGCCTGGACGCCAGGGTGCTGCTGGCGGCGCTGCCGCAGGCCGGGTCAGAGGCGGAACCGATTCCCGGCTGAGGCAAACCGCCCGGCGATGCTGCACCGCCGCAAGATGCTTGCAGAAGCTTCCGGCGGTGGCTATCTGAAAGGTTCCCCCGCCATCAGGCGCGCCCCCGGGCGCGCCCGAACCGTCACGAGGCCGTCATGGCGCGCGTTACTGTCGAAGACTGCATCCTCAAGGTCCCCAACCGGTTCGAGCTGGTTCTGCTCGCCGCCCAGCGCGCCCGCAACATCAGCCGTGGCGAAGAGCTGACCGTCGACCGCGACAATGACAAGAACCCCGTCGTGGCGCTGCGCGAGATCGCCGAGGGAACCATCGACCTCGCCGCCATCGAGAGCGACCTGATCAAGTCGCTGCAGCGGGCTCCGGAGCCCGAGCCGGCGGAGGAGGAGGTGCTCGACCTCATCGCCACCGACGAGAACATCTTCGGTGTCATGGACGTGAACGAGGAACTGCCCGTCGAGGGCCAGGGCGCCGAGGAAATGTCGCCCGAGGACATCGAGGCTGCGATTGCGGCCGAGCTGGGTGGTGGTGGCCGCCGCTGAGAGCCCGACCCTGATTTCGCGCGACGCCGGCCCCCTCCACATCCCGGCGGCGCGCGCGCCGGAGGGGGCGGTGGCCGTCGCCGCCCCGGCTCCTGCCATACCCGGCCTGGCCGAGGCGGAGGCACTTGCCCGCCGCGTCGCTGCCTATGACCCGCGCGCCGATATCGCCTTCCTGGAACGCGCCGGCCGGCTCGCCGCCGAGGCACATGCCAGCCAGACGCGGGAGAATGGCGACCCCTACATCACCCATCCGCTCGCCGTCGCCGGCATCCTCGCCGACTACAAGCTCGATTCCGCCACTATCGCCACTGCCCTGCTGCATGACGTGGCGGAGGACACCACGGTCGGGCTGAAGGAGATCGAGCGGCGCTTCGGCCCGGAAGTGGCCCGGCTGGTGGACGGCGTCACCAAGCTGACGCGCATCGAGCTGCAGAGCGAGCGCACCAAGCAGGCCGAGAACCTGCGCAAGCTGGTGCTGGCGATGAGCGAGGACATCCGCGTCCTGCTCGTCAAGCTGGCCGACCGGCTGCACAACATGCGCACTCTGCATTTTGTGCCGCAGCCGGAGCGGCGGCGGAAGACGGCGCGCGAGACGCTGGAAATCTTCGCCCCGCTCGCCGAGCGCATCGGCATGGATGCGCTGAAGACCGAGCTGGAGACCCTAGCCTTCCAGGAACTGCATCCGGAGGCCCGGCAGACCATCGCCGCGCGCCTGACCTTCCTGCGCGGTCAGGGCGCCGACCTGATCCGGGAGATCGAGCAGGACCTGCGCCGCGTCCTGGCCGAGCATGGCGTGCCGGTGCTGGACGTGACGGGGCGGGAGAAGTCGCCCTACTCGATCTGGCTGAAGATGCAGAAGAAGAACGTGGCCTTCGAGGCGCTCTCGGATGTCATGGCCTTCCGCATCATCGTCGAGGAGCGGGCGCAGTGCTATGCGGCGCTGGGCGCGGTGCACGATGCCTATCGCGTCATTCCCGGCCGCTTCAAGGACTATATCAGCACCCCGAAATCCAACGGCTACCAGTCCCTGCATACCGGCGTGACGGTGCCGGAGCGGCGCAACGCCAAGATCGAGGTGCAGATCCGCACGCGCGAGATGCACGAAGTCGCGGAATACGGCGTCGCCGCCCACTGGATCTACAAGCAGGGCGAGGAAGCTGCCAAGGACCGTAAGCGGTATCCGTGGGTCCGCGCCCTGCTCGACATCCTGGAGAATGCCGAGGGGCCGCAGGACTTCCTCGATCACACCAAGCTCGAGCTGCACCGCGACCTGGTCTTCTGCTTCACCCCCAAGGGCGATCTGATCGAGCTGCCGCGCGGCGCGACCCCGGTGGACTTCGCCTATGAGGTCCACAGCCAGGTCGGCGATACCTGCGTCGGTGCCAAGGTCAACGGCAAGATCGTGCCGCTGCGGCATGTGCTGGAGAATGGCGACCAGGTCGAGATCATCACCGCCCGCGGCGGCACGCCTAATCCCGCTTGGGAGCGCTTCGTCGTCACCGGCAAGGCGCGCGCCCGCATCCGCCGCTTCATGCACGCAAGGCAGCGGCAGGAGCATCAGGAAAGCGGCCGCGCTGCCATCGCCAAGGCGTTCCGGCAGGAGGGCCTGGACTTCTCCGAGAAGCTGCTGGAAGGCGCGCTGAAGGCGTTGAAGCAACCGGGCCTGGATGAGCTCTACACGGCCGTCGGCGCCGGCTCGCTCTCGCCGCGGGAGGTGGTGCATGCGGCCGTGCCCGAGCTCCGCAGCCCGCCGCGCGCCACTACGCCCATCCCGCTGGCACGCCCGCGCGGGCGGCTCGGCGCAGGGCCGCTGCTGGGCAGGGCGGAGCGGCCGGCCGGGCTGCCGGTCACGGGCCTGGTCAGCGGCATGCCCTATCACTTCGCCGGCTGCTGCCATCCATTGCCGGGCGAGCGGATCATCGGCATCGTGACCACCGGCAAGGGGGTGACGATCCATGCCGCGGATTGCCCCACGCTGGAGAATTTCGCCCAGACGCCGGAGCGCTTCCTGGACATTGACTGGGACGAAACCGCCTCCGGCGGCCGCATCGGCCGCATCCTGGTGGAGACACGCAACCGCCCCTCCGCCCTGGCCTGCCTGACCGACGCCGTGGCGCAGCAGGAAGGCGTGGTGACCGGCCTGCGCGTGCTGCACCGCGATGCGGAGGCCTGCGAAGTGGCGCTGGACGTGGAGGTGAAGGACCTCCGCCATCTCGAACGCATCATGGCCGCCCTGCGCGCCCCTGCCGAGAACCTGCGGGTCGAGCGGGCGCGCGGTTGAGCCAGGCTCTGGGGGCAGATCTGTGATTCTCGGCATCGGCAACGACGTGGTCGACATCCGCCGCATCGAGCAGACGATCGAACGCCACGGCGAACGCTTCCTGGAACGCGTCTTCACCTCCGTCGAACGGGCGAAGGCAGAGCGGCGGACACCGCGGATCCGCGCTGCCACCTATGCCAAGCGCTTCGCGGCGAAGGAGGCGGCGGCGAAGGCGCTCGGCACCGGCTTCCGCGCCGGCGTGTTCTTCCGCGATCTCGGCGTGGTGAACCTGCGCTCGGGCCAACCGACCATGGAGATGACCGGCGGCGCCGCGGCGCGCCTGGCCGCGATCACCCCGCCCGGCCATGTGGCGCAGGTGGCGCTGACCATGACGGACGAATACCCCTATGCCAGCGCGGTGGTCATCATCTCCGCCGTGCCATCGCCGGGATAGCGGCCAGGCGCTGCCGCCTCTAATCTCTGCCGGAGGGAAAAGGGGAGGGGACGCATGAACCGGCTGGACCTTCAAGGGCGCGTGGCGGTAGTGACCGGCGGCGCCCGCGGCATCGGCCTGGCAATCGCCGAGCGCAGCGCGGCCAGCGGTGCCAAGGTGGCGATCTGGGATCTGGACCTGCCCGAAGCGCGCAAGGTGGCGAATCGCCTCGGTGGCTTCGCCGCGCAGGTCGACGTCACGGATCACGATGCAATCGCCGGGGCCTTGCAGGCGACCGAATCGGCACTTGGCCCGGTGGACATCCTCTTCGCCAATGCCGGCATCACCGGCCCGAACGCGCTGGTGGAGGACTACCCCATTGACGCCTGGCGCAAGGTGATCGAGGTCGACCTCACCGGCGTCTTCCTCTGCTGCCGGGCGGTGGTGCCGGGCATGCGGGCGCGAAATTACGGGCGGATCGTCAACATCGCCTCCATTGCCGGGAAGGAGGGCAACCCGAACGCCGCCGCCTATTCCGCCGCTAAGGCCGGGGTGATCGGCTTCACCAAGTCGCTCGGCAAGGAACTGGCCACGACCAATGTGCGCGTGAACTGCGTCACCCCCGCTGCCGCCGCCACCGACATCTTCAAGCAGATGACCGAGCAGCAGATCGCCTACATGCTCAGCAAGATCCCGGCCGGGCGCTTCGCGGAGGTACAGGAGATCGCCGCCCTGGCCTGCTGGCTGGCGACGGAGGACTGCAGCTTCTCCACCGGCGGCGTCTTCGACGTCTCCGGCGGCCGCGCGACCTACTGAGGCGACTGCTCCCGCAGGATGGACAGGGCGCGGCGGAAGGCCAGCGCCATGCGCTCCGCCGGCATTGCGCCGGAGAACAGCACGTGGCCCTCCAGCGCGAAGGTCGGCACGCCGGACAGGCCCGCCTGGCGGAAGCGGAGATCCTCCTGCCTCACCTCCGCCTCCCCTGCATCGCTGTCGAGGAAGGCGGCGACTTCCGCCTTGTCCATTCCGGTCGCAGCGGTGATCTCCGCCAGGGCCGCGCGGCTGCCGATGTCCTGGCCGTCCTGGAAATAGGCGCGGAACAGGGCCTCCACGATCCGGTCCTGCAAGGCCGGGCCGCTCTCCCCGGCCAGGCGGATCAGGCGGTGGGCGTCCAGGGTATTGGGCGTGCGCTGCATCCGGTCATGGCGGAATTCCAGCCCCACGCCCGCACCAGCCGCGGCGACCTGGGCATCCAATTGCCGCGACCGCTCCAGGCTGCCGAATTTCGCGGCGCGATAGGCATCCCGCTCCACCCCCTCGCGCGGCATGTCGGGGTTGAGCTGGAAGGGCCGCCAATGGACCTCGAAGCGCTCGCCTTCCGCGGCAAGCTGCGCCAGGGCGCCGGCCAGGTTGCGCTTGCCGATCCAGCACCAGGGGCAGATCGCATCGGAGATGACGTCGATACGGGCCGGCACCGCCTGGAGTGGCAGCGCTGCCGCATCGGTCGCCAGTACCTCACAGCCATTCTGCCCGCAGGCGGCGCCCTCAGGAATGCGATGGTCCATGCTTGCCCTCCTTGCCCGATCCGCGGGGGGCGGGCGCTACCGGCCTGCCTTCCTGCTTATTTGATTGGCACGAGCCGTCCGCCGCAGGCGACGAAGCAATCGTCATAGGGGCGGTCGCACTGATAGGCCCCGCCGGTGCAGTTCGGCGGCATCACGCACTGGCTGCCCCCACCGGAAGCACGGCAACGATTATAGCTGGCCAGCGCCGCGCTCCGCATTATGTTGCATTGCTGAAGTTGGTAATTCTGCTGGGACACACATTGTGACCGCATCATGCCGCACTGGGCGACGCAGGCGCGCCCTTCCGGCGTGTTGGGGGGGATGCGCTCGTATTGCGTGCAGGCCGCAATCATCAGAAACGCCAACGACGGCAGCGCCACGCGTGAGATGCGCAGCAGGGAGAGGATTCGCATGCACCGCAGGATGACGTGTCTGATAACGGACCGCAACCATAACGTTCATGCTGCGGTGCACATTCCCCTCTCCCGACGGAGGCATCAGACCGGATGGCCGGGCGTGCTGCGCGCAAGCCCGCCGAAAAGGTCCAGCATCCTGCCGCGCCACTCCGCCACCGGGTCGTCCGCCTCCAGCAACTGGAAGGGGCTGCAGACGCGCGCCCATTGGAACGCGCCGAAGACAATGTAGTCGCTGTAGTCTGGTGCATCCCCACCCAGCCAGGGCTGGCTCCTCAGGGTGATGCGCAGCGGCTGCAGCTCCTTGCGGAAGCCCGCCACCCGACTGTCACGGTCCGCCACAACCTGCTCCAGCGTCATGCCGAAGCGCTTCTCCCGGCTCTCGCGGAAATAGGCCTGATCCGCGGGGTCGAGGCATTTCAGGATATCCGTCAGCACCAGGCGCGCGATGCCCGGATGCAGCACCGAATCCGTCCAGCTGTTGATGAACCGCACCGCCCCGCGGCTGCCGCCGAACAGGGAAGGGCGGTCCGGGTAGGTGTCCTCCAGCCAGCAGGCGATGACCCAGGAATCGGACACGACCCGCCCGTCATCCACCAGGACCGGCACCAGCCCTTGGCCGGAAAAGGCGATTTTCTCCTTTTCCGTGAAGCGCCAGGGAATGGTTTCCACCTCAAGCCCCTTATGTGCCAAGGCCATGCGGATACGCCAGCAGAATGGGCTGAAGCGGCGCGCCGGATCGGCGCCGGCCAGGTCGTACAGGATGCGGCTCATGCGAAACTCCCCCGCTGCAGTCTGTCTCGCCATTCCTTGCTTGGCTACTGGTTGTGGATTCCGGCCAGGTGCCTCCTGCATCTGGTGCCGCGGCTTGAGAGCGGCTGCGAATGCGTGCAGACTGCATGGAGACAGCAACGCAGCGCGGATGAGGCAGCATGCTCCGTGCGCTTGTCCTGGGCTCCGCGGCCGGGGGCGGCTTTCCGCAGTGGAATTCGGCGGGACCCGCTTGCCTGCGGGCACGGTCCGGTGATCCGGCGGCGAGGCCGAGGACCCAGACCTCCCTGGCTGTCTCCGCCGATGGCGCCCGCTGGGTGCTGCTGAACGCCGCCCCTGACCTGCGGGCGCAGATCGAGGCCAATCCGCCGCTGCACCCCCGCCCGCATCCCGGCACGATCCGCCATTCCCCGATTGCCGCCGTGGTGCTGACCGGGGCGGAAGTGGACAACATTGCAGGCTTGCTGACCCTGCGGGAACGACACCCCTTTGCCCTCTATGGCGCCGAACCGGTCCTGGCGGTCCTTGCGGAAAATCCGATCTTCCTGGCGGTGAATCCAGGCATCGTGCCACGTCGTGCCCTGCCGCTTCGGCAGGCGGTGGCCCTGCATGATGCCGCGGGGGACTCGCTTGGCCTCATGCTCGAAGCCTTCCCGGTGCCCGGCAAGGTGCCGCTGTTCCAGGAGAATCCGGACGGCACCGATCCCGGCCGCACTGAAGCAGGCGAGACGATCGGTGTCAGACTCTCCGCCGGGGACGGTTCCGACCTGTTCTTCATCCCCGGCTGCGCCACGATGACCGAAGATCTCCGTGCGCGCCTGCGCGGCGCCGCCTGCGTGTTCTTCGATGGCACGCTCTGGCGCGACGACGAGATGATCCGCGCCGGCGCCGGCCCCAAGACCGGCGCGCGCATGGGCCATATGAGCATCAGTGGCCCCGAGGGCACGCTTGCGGCCTTCGCGGATCTCGGCGTCCGCCGCCGCATCCTGATCCATCTGAACAACACCAACCCTGTCCTGCTGGAGGACAGTCCCGAACGTGCCGCCGTGCGCGCGGCGGGCTGGGAGGTCGCATGGGACGGCATGGAGATCATCCTATGACCGCATCACCGGACACCTCGGAAGTGCTCTCCCCGGAGGAATTGGAACGCCGCCTCCGCGCTATCGGTGAGGAGCGCTACCACATCCACCACCCCTTCCATCACCTGCTGCATGGCGGCAAGCTGAACAAAGGCCAGGTTCAGGCCTGGGCGCTGAACCGCTACTATTACCAGGCCCGCATTCCTGCGAAGGATGCCTCCCTGGTGGCCCGCCTGCCGACGCCGGAACTCCGCCGCGAATGGCGCCGCCGGCTGGTGGACCATGACGGCGACGGCGAAAAGCCGGGTGGCATCGAGCGCTGGCTGAAGCTGACCGACGGCCTCGGCCTGGACCGCGACTACGTCGTCTCCCTCCGCGGCCTGCTGCCCGGCACCCGCTACGCCGTGGACGCCTATGTCGAATTCGTCCGGTCCCGATCGGTGCTCGAAGCCGTGGCCTCCTCGCTGACGGAGATGTTCTCGCCAACCATCATTTCCCAGCGCGTCGCCGGCATGCTGCGCAACTACGATTTCGTCAGTGAGGAAACGCTGGCCTATTTCACCCCGCGCCTGACCCAGGCGCCGCAGGACGTCGCCTTCGCCCTGGCCTATGTGAAGGAGCACGCGCGGACGCGGGAACAGCAGGAGCAGGTGATGGACGCGCTCCGCTTCAAATGCGACCTGCTCTGGGCGCAGCTCGATGCCCTGTACTTCGCCTATGTGGAGCCGGGCTGGCCGCCGCCTGGGGCCTTCCGGCCGTGATGGCCGGCTCCTCCGTCCCGCGCCTCGCCCGCGGCGTCCGTTTGCGGGAGGACGCTGCGCGCGGCCGCTGGGTGGTTATGGCCCCGGAACGCATGTTCATCCCCGACGAGACGGCGCTGGAGATCCTGCGCCTGGTGGACGGCGTGCGCAGCCTGGATGCCATCGCCGACGACCTCGCCGCGCGCTTCGACGCTCCGCGGGAGGAGATCCTGCAGGACACCGCCGCACTGCTGGAGGATCTGGCCGCCAAGGGCGTGATCACCTCATGACCGATCCGTGCCCTGGCGCTCCCCGCGGGGCTCAACCACCGCTGTTGGCTGCGCCGCCTCTATTGCTCCAGGCAGGGCCCGCATCGTCCAGGAAGCCGCGGAGCCCGGTTGTCTCCCGCTGCATTTCTCCGCCGGCGATCCGGTCTGCCGAGGCTTGACTTCCCATCTTGTCGGCAGGGCAATGCGGCCCAATTCGACAGCAACCATCAGGACGGAGACCGACCCATGCTGCTGCGCTGCACGGCCATGGCCACAGGGGTGATGATATCGGGGCTGGCCTTCGCCACCGGAGTCGGCGTCGGTGCCGCGGCGGTCGGAGGCGCCTGCCTCGCCTACAAGGCCGTGAAGCGGCGCTCGCGGTGGCGGGACGAGGACCGGGCCATGCCGTCCCATACGCCGAATCCAGGCGACGACCTCGCCTCGACGGAGGCGATGCCAAGCTGACCTAGCTCCCCTGCCCATGGCCATGGGCAGGGGGACCGCCGGCTTAATCCGGCAGAAGGGCCGTCGCCTCGATCTCGACGCGCGCCTCCGGCTCCACCAGCGCCGCCACCTGCACCAGGGTCATCGCCGGGAAGTGGCGGCCCATCACCGCACGATAGGCCGGGCCGAGCGCCCGCAGGCTCCCCCGGTATTCCTCCATGTCCACGACATACCAGGTGAGGCGAGCCACATGCTCCGGCCCGCCGCCGGCCTGCGCCAGCACCGCCAGGATGTTGCGCAGCGCCTGCTGCACCTGCGCGACGAAATCCGGTGGAAAGCGCCCCTGCCGGTCCCAGCCCACCTGGCCGCCGACCAGCACGATCCGGCCCCGGCCCGTCACCCCATTCGCGTAACCCTTGGGTGCCGGCCAGTCGGGCGGCTGCAGGAAGGTCAGCGGGCTCAAGCGGCGGCCCCTTGGTTGAGGGCGCGCAGCGCGAAGCGCTGCAGCTTGCCGGTTTCGGTGCGGGGCAGGGTGGGCAGGAATTCGATGGCACGCGGATATTTGTAGGGGGCGATCTCGGCCTTCACATGCTCCTGCAGGGCCCGGACCAGTTCCGGCGTCTCCGCCACCCCATTCTTCAGCACCACATAGGCCTTCACGATCTGCCCGCGCTCCTCATCCGGCGCGCCGACCACGCCGCATTCCTGCACTGCCGGATGGGTCAGCAAGGCCGCCTCCACCTCCGGCCCGGCGATGTTGTAGCCGGCAGAGACGATCATGTCGTCATTGCGTGCCTGATACCAGAAATAGCCATCCCCGTCCTGGATGTAGGTATCGCCGGTGATGTTCCAGCCATTCTCGACATAGCGGGCCTGGCGCGGGTCGTTCAGGTAGCGGCAGCCGGTCGGCCCGCGAACGGCGAGCCGCCCCGGCGTCCCGCGCGGCACCTCCCGCCCTTCGGCATCCACAACCTTCGCCTCGTAACCAGGCACCGGCTTGCCGGTGGCGCCGGGGCGGATCTCCTCTTCCCGCGCCGCGATGAAGATGTGCAGCATTTCCGTCGAACCGATGCCGTCCATCAGCTTCAGGCCCGTCACCGCCTGCCAGGCATCGAAGATGGGCTTCGGCAGCGTCTCCCCCGCCGAGACGCATTTGCGCAGGGAGGAGAGGTCGAAGCCGCCGGCCTTCGCCGCCATGACCCGATAGGCCGTGGGCGCGGTGAAGCAGACCGTCGCGCGATACCGCTCGATGGCCGCCAGCAATTCCTCCGGCGGCGCCTTCTCCAGCAGCACCGTGCTGGCGCCGACGCGGAAGGGGAACAGCACCAGGCCGCCGAGCCCGAAGGTGAAGGCCAGCGGCGGGGAGCCGATGAAGATGTCCGAAGGCTCGGGCCGCAGCACTTCCCGGCCGTAGCTGTCGCAGGTGGCCAGCATGTCGCGGTGGAAATGCATGGTCCCCTTCGGCTCCCCGGTGGTGCCCGAGGTGAAGCCGATCAGGCACACATCCTCGGCCGAGGTATCGCAGGCCGTGAAATCCGGGGTCGCCGCTTGGCACAGCTCCTCCAGCTCGCCATTGCCCCAGAATGCCAGATGCCGCAGGTCGGGTGCATCGGCCGCGGCCTTCCGCATCTCCTCCGCCAGCCGGCTGTCGCAGAGCGCATGGCTGATGCGCGCCTTGCGGAGCATCTGGCCAAGCTCCTTGGCCCGCAGCAGCGGCATGGTCGCCACCACCACCCCGCCTGCCTTCAGCACGGCGAAATAGGCCGCGACCATCCAGGCGGTATTGGCGCTGCGCAGCAGCACGCGGTTGCCCGGCACGAGGCCGAGCCGCTGCACCAGCACATTGGCAATGCGGTTGACCCGCTCCGCAAGCTGTCCGTAGGTCAGGGTCTCGGCCGGCGTGATGACGGCGGGGTGGTCGGCGCGGCCGCGCTCCAGGTTGCGATCCAGCAATTCGACCGCGCAGTTCAGGCGCGGCGGATAGCGCAACTGCGGCAGGGTGAAGAGTAGCTCCGGCCACTGATCCCGCGGCGGCAGGCTGTCCGCCGCGAAACTGTCGAGATGCGCGCTCGAAGCGCGGCCTGTCTCGAACCTCGGCCCATCCATTGCAGCCTCCGTCATCCTGCCGGCCTCCCTCCGGCCGGTTCTGTCCCCTGGGCACTCCCTGCCTGGGCGCGCGCGAGTTCCGCTCGGGCGATGACGATGCGCTGGATCTCGCTCGCGCCCTCATAGACCCGCAGGCTGCGCACCTCGCGGTACAATTCCTCCGGCCCGCTGCCGCGGACCACGCCCAGCCCGCCATGGATCTGCACGCAGCGGTCCACCACGCGCTGCGCCGCCTCCGTAGCGAAGAGCTTCGCCTGCGCCGCTTCCCGTGAAATGCGCGGCGCCCCGCTGTCCTTCAGCCAGGCGGCGCGGTAGACCAGCAGCGCCGCGGCATCCACTTCGGTTGCGCTTTCCGCGATGGCAGCCTGGGTCATCTGCTGATCGAAGAGGGGGCCGCCGAACAGCCGACGGTCCGCCGCGCGCCGGACCATCATGTCCAGCGCCTTCCGCGCGAAGCCGAGCGCCGCGGCGCCGACCGTCGCCCGAAACACATCGAGCACCGCCATCGCGACCCGAAAACCCTCGCCCGGCGCGCCGAGCATATCCGCACGCGGCACCCGCACCGCATCGAAGCGCAACGTGGCGATCGGATGCGGCGCAGTGATCTCCAGCCGCTCCTCCACGCTCAGCCCCGGCGCATCGGCCGGCACCAGGAAGGCGGAAAGCCCCTTGGCGCCCGGGCCCTCCCCGGTACGGGCAAAGACCAGATAGGTTCCGGCGATCCCGCCATTGCTGATCAAGGTCTTGCGTCCGGTGATCCGGTAATGCGCGTCGCCATCCGGAACCGCGCTGGTCGCTAGCGCCGCGACATCCGAACCCGCCTCCGGCTCGCTCAGCGCGAAGGCGGCGAGCGCCGTGCCCGCCCGTGCCGCCGGCAGTACGCGCTCCCGCAGTGCCGCGCTGCCGAACAGCGTGACGGCACCGGTCCCGAGCCCCTGCATGGCGAAGGCGAAGTCCGCCAGCCCCGCATGCCGCGCCAGGATCTCGCGCGCGATGCAAAGGGAGCGCACATCCAGCCGCCCATCCTCCGGCACCGCGGCCCGCAGCAGCCCGGCATCCCCCATGGCGCGGGCCAGGCGCCGCGTGCTGCCATCCACATCCCGCTCATCCACCAGCGCGGCCGCATGCGCCGCGGCCCATTCCTCCACCTCCGCCGCCCAGTCCCGGTGGCGCGGCTCGAAGAAGGGCCAAGCGAGGAAGTCGCGGTCGGGCATTGGCCTCAATCGCCCTTGAAGACCGGCCGCTGCTTCGCCACGAAGGCGTCATAGGCGCGGCGGAAATCCGCGGTCGTCATGCAGAGCGCCTGGGCGACCGCCTCGGCCTCGATCGCCTGTTCGACGCTCATCGCCCATTCCATCTGCAGCATGCGCTTGGTCATGGCATGGGCGAAATTCGGCCCGGCGGCGATCTCCCGCGCCAGCGCCGCTGCCTCCTCCGCCAGCCCCTCCGGCGCCACCAGGCGATTGAAGAACCCCCAGGCCAATCCTTCCTCAGCCGACATGACGCGGCCGAGATAGAGCAGCTCGCTCGCCCGTCCCTGGCCGATGATGCGTGGCAGGATGGCGCAGGCACCCATGTCGCATCCCGCCAGGCCCACGCGATTGAACAGAAAGGCCACCTTCGCCCGCGGCGTGCCGATCCGCAGATCCGAGGCCATGGCGATGATCGCCCCGGCTCCCGCCGCAACGCCATCCACCGCCGCAACGATCGGCTGCGGACAGGCCCGCATCGCCTTCACCAACTCGCCGGTGAGACTGGTGAACTGCATCAACCCCTTGGTGTCGCGGTCCAGCAGCGGGCCGATGATCTCGTGCACATCGCCGCCGGAGCAGAAATTCCCGCCGGCGCCGGTAACGACGAAGACCTTCACCTGCTCATCCTGTGCCGCCGCGCGGAACAATGCGGCAAGCTCGGCATAACTCTCGAAGGTCAGCGGATTCTTCCGCTCCGGCCGGTTCAGCGTAATGGTGGCGACGCTGCCATCCACCTCCAGCCGGACATGCCGCGCGGCGTAGCCGGCGAGCGGGGGCGTGATCGCGGTCATTCCGGCGACTCCTGCAAGGATGCCTTTACGCTGGCCTTGGCCCGCCCCAGCAGGCGGTACAGCGTGGCGCGGTCGGTGGCGGAGAGCCCGCCCAGAAGCTCTGCGATCCAGGCTTCATGCGCCGCCGACTGGCGGGCGAATTCGCGCCGGCCGCGCGGCGTCAGGCGCAAGGTCTGGGCGCGGCGGTCGGCGGCGCTGGTGCGTCGCTCGATCAGCCCCTCCGCCTCCAGCCGCGCAGCAAGGCCGGTGACATTGCCGTTGCTCACCATCATGCGGCGGGAGATCTCCCCCAGCGTCAGCCCGCCTCCGGCGCGTTCCAACTGCGCCAGCAGGTCGAAGCGGGGGAGGGTGGTGTCGAATTCCAGCCGCAGCCGCCGGCGGATTGCGGCCTGGATCAGATTGGCGCAGGTCAGCAGGCGCAGCCAGAGGCGCAGCTCATCCTTGTGCCCGTCCGGCATGTTGGCCAGCGCCGTCTCCGCATCCACGCCTGCGGTCACGTCATCCGGTGGGCTCATGCCTCTCCCCCTGAAACCGGGATGGCCGCGCCGTTCACCGCCTCGGCGCCGGGCAGGCAGAGGAACAGCACCGCCGCCGCGACTTCCTCCGGCCGCACCAGGCGGCCCTGCGGGTTGTGCCGTGCAAGCTCGGCGCGGGCCTCGGCCTCGCTCCGGCCGGTCCTGGCGGCGATGCGCGCGACGCTCTCGGCCACCAACTCCGTATCCGTGAACCCTGGGCAGACGGCATTGACCGTCACGCCCTTGCCCGCGACCTCCAGCGCCAGCGCCCGCGTCAGGCCGAGCAGCCCGTGCTTTGCCGCCGCATAGGCCGTGACATAGGGGTAACCCTTTAGCGCCGCGGTAGAGGCGATATTGACGATCCGCCCATGCCCGGTCGCCAGCATTCCCGGCAGCACCGCCCGCGTCACCGCCGCAGCACCCAGCAGGTTCACCGCCAGCATCCGCCGCCACAACCCTGTATCGGATTTCAGGAAGGGCGCGCTTTCCGCCGCTCCCGCCGCATTCACCAGGATCTCCGCCGCGGGCAGCTCCGGCAGGCTCTCTGCCGCGACATCCGCGGTGACGAATCCCTGCGCCGCTCCCGCTTCCACCGCTGCGCGCAGAGGTTCTGCCCGCCGCCCTAGCACCGTTACGAGGGCCCCGGCCCCGGCCAAGGCCCGGGCGCAGGCCAGGCCGATGCCGCTGCCGCCGCCGGTGACAAGCGCCCGCCGCCCGGCGAGCGGCGCGGCGCCGTGGCTGTGTCCGGGTCCAGGGACCGCGTCCATGGGGCCTCCTTGATGTTTGAAGCTTAAAGCATCGTCGCGGGGCGGCACAAGCCTGGATTCTCGTTGTCGCACGGATGATTGAAGCTTAAAGTAATCGGATCAGCGAGAGGACCACGCGATGCGGATCGCGGTGATCGGGGGCGGCCCCGCCGGGCTCTATTTCGCCATCCTGATGCAGCGGGACTTCCCCGGTGCGCGTATCACCGTCGTGGAGCGCAACCGCCCCGACGACACCTTCGGCTTCGGCGTGGTGTTCAGCGACCAGACGCTGGACATCTTCCAGGAGGCGGACGAGCCAAGCTACCGCGCCATCACCGAAAGCTTCGCCTATTGGGACGACATCGAGATCCATCTCAAGGGCACCGTCCATCGCATCGGCGGCAATGGCTTCTGCGGCTGTTCCCGCCGCACCCTGCTGCTTCTTCTGCAGGAGCGCGCCCGCGCGCTCGGCGTCGAACTGATCCATGGCCGGGAGACAACGCCCGAGGACTTCCCCGATGCCGATCTCATCGTGGCCGCGGATGGCATCAACAGCCCGATCCGCACCCGCTTCGCCGATCACTTCCAGCCGGAGACCGACCTCCGCCCCAACCGCTTCGCCTGGATGGGCAGCACCCGTCCCTTCGACGCCTTCACCTTCTTCTTCCGGGAGCAGCCGGAAGGCATCTTCATCGCCCATTGCTACCAGTATGAGGCGAATGCCAGCACCTGGGTCCTGGAAACCGATCCCGAGACCTTCGCCCGTGCCGGCCTGGACCGGATGGGAGAGGAGGAAAGCGCCCGCTTCCTGGAAGGTGTCTTCGCCGAGGAACTGCAGGGCCACCGTCTGCTGACCAACCGCTCCCTCTGGCGGCGCTTCCCGGCGATCCGCTGCGCCCGCTGGGTCAAGGACAACATCGTCCTGCTCGGCGATGCCAAGGCCAGCGCGCATTTCTCCATCGGCTCCGGCACCAAGCTGGCGATGGAGGACGCGATCGCCCTGCACAAATCCTTCCTCGCCGGCGGTAGCGTGGCGCAGAGCCTTGCCCGCTTCGAGGCCGAACGGCGCGAGGATGTGGAGAAAACTCAGCACGCCGCCGATGTCTCGCTGGTCTGGTTCGAGCATGTGAAGCGTTTCTGGCGCATGCATCCGACGCGCTTCGCCTTCGGACTGATGACCCGCAGCAAGGCCATCACCTATGAGAATCTCCAGCTCCGCGCCCCCGAATTCGTGCGCGAGACGGACGAGGTCTTCACTGCTGAAGCCCGCGCTGCCGGCCTTCCTGCCGACTCTGCGAAGCCTCCCATGTTCCAGCCCTTCCGGCTGCGCGGCATGGAGCTTGCCAACCGCGCCGTCGTCTCCCCCATGTGCATGTACAGCGCGCAGGATGGCGTGCCGGGTGACTGGCATCTGGTGCATTACGGCGCTCGGGCGGTGGGCGGCGCCGGCCTGATCTTCACCGAGATGACGGTCGTCTCGCCGGAGGCGCGCATCACCCCCGGATGTGCCGGCCTCTGGAACGACGAGCAGGAAGCTGCCTGGACCCGCATCGTCAGCTTCACCCATGCCCACGGCCCGGCGAAGATCGCCCTGCAACTCGGCCATGCCGGGCGCAAGGGCGCGACCAAGCTGATGTGGGAGGGCGTAGACCGGCCGCTCGAATCCGGCGCCTGGCCTATCCTCTCCGCCAGCCCGATCCCCTATTTCCCGGACAGCCAGGTGCCGCGGGAGATGACGCGGGCCGACATGGACAGGGTGAAGGCCGATTTCGTCCAGGCCGCGCGGCGCGGCATCCGCTGCGGCTTCGACATGCTGGAGCTGCACTGCGCCCATGGCTACCTGCTGGCCAGCTTCCTCTCCCCCCTGACCAACCACCGCAGGGACGAATACGGCGGCAGCATCGAGAACCGCCTGCGCTATCCGCTGGAGGTCTTCGACGCCCTCCGCGCCGTCTGGCCCGCCGACAAGCCGATGTCCGTCCGCATCTCCGCCACCGACTGGGCGGATGGCGGCATCTCGGACGAGGACACCCTGGCCATCGCCCGCGCCTTCGCCGCGCATGGCTGCGACCTGATCGACGTCTCCACCGGCCAGACCGTGCATGATGCCGCCCCGGTCTATGGCCGGATGTTCCAGGTCCCCTGGTCGGACATGATCCGCAACGAGACCGGCATCGCCACCATGTGCGTCGGCAACATCACCACCGCCGACCAGGTGAACACCATCCTCGCCGCCGGCCGCGCGGACCTGGTGGCGCTCGCCCGGCCGCACCTCACCGATCCCTCCTTCACCCTGCGCGCCGCCGCCCGCTATGCTGTGGAGGAGGTCGCCTGCCCGCCCCAGTATCTCTGGGGCAAGGACGCCCTGATGCGGAACACGAAGCGGGAGAGGGAGGAGGAATTGGAACTCAGGCGCAAGGCGAAGCCGAAGAGCCACGCCCCCGTCGTTGCCACCCTGCCGCGCGCGGCGGAGTAGCCCATGCGTATCCTCATCGCCGGCGGCGGCATCGGCGGCCTGACCCTGGCGATGTCGCTGCATGAGCGCGGCCTGGGCTGCACGCTCTTCGAGGCCGCCGCGGAGGTCCGGGAACTCGGCGTCGGCATCAACACTCTGCCGCATGCGATCTGCGAGCTGGCGGCACTCGGCCTGCTCCCGGCGCTGGACGCGGTGGCGATCCGCACGCGGGAACTTCGCTACCTCAACCGCTTCGGCCAGGAAATCTGGGTCGAGCCCCGCGGCCTTTGGGCCGGCCATGACGTGCCGCAATTCTCCATCCATCGCGGCCGCCTGCATGGCGTGCTCTGGCGCGCTGCCTGCGAGAGGCTTGGCGACGCCATCCGCCCCGGCCACCGCCTGACCGGCTTCACCCAGGACGGCGCCGGCGTCACCGCCCGCTTCACCCGCCCCGATGGCAGCCAGGTGGAGGAACGCGGCGATGCGCTGATCGGCGCCGACGGCATCCACTCCGCCCTGCGCAGCCTGCTGCATCCGCAGGATGGCGGCATCCGCTGGCAGGGCATCCAGATGTGGCGCGGCGCGCTCGAATGGCCCATCTACGAGGGCGGCGACACCATGATCGTCGCTGGGGACATGCAGGAGAAGCTGGTCCTCTACCCCATTGCCCCGGGCAGCACGCCGGAAACGCGCCTGACCAATTGGGTCGTTTGTGCCAAACAAGGCGATGGCAGCCAGCCCCCGCCCCGCCGCGAGGACTGGTCCCGCCGCGGCAAGCTGGAAGAAGTGCTGCCGCATGTGCAGCGCTTCCGCATCCCCTTCCTGGATGTTGAGGCGCTGGTCCGTGCCACGCCGGAATTCTTCGAATACCCGATGTGCGACCGCGACCCGCTGCCCTGGTGGACGCAGGGCCGCGTCACCCTGCTCGGCGATGCCGCGCATCCGATGTATCCTGTCGGCTCCAACGGCGCCTCCCAGGCGGTGCTGGATGCCCGCTGCCTCGCCGCGCTGCTGGCGCGGATGCCGGTGGAGCAGGCCCTCGCCGCCTATGAGGCCGAACGCCGCCCGAAGACCGCCGAGATCGTCTACAGCAACCGCAAGGGCGGGCCGGAGCGTGTCGTGGATGTGGTCAGCGAGCGCGCCCCGGACGGCTTCGCCCGCCTCGAGGATGTGATCGCCCGGGAAGAATTGGCTGCCATCGCCGGCGGCTATGCGCAGATGGCGGGCTTCGCCGCCCCACGCTAATCCCCTTCGCAGCCAGTGGGGGAATGCGAGATGGACCAGAACGGCGACATCAAGGTGGAGACGCGCAGCCGGCCGGAAACCGGCCGGGTTGCCTTCGTCACCATCGCGCATGAGCGCAAGCTGAACACCCTCAACACCCCGCTGATGCGCCGCTTCATCGAAGCGATGCAGGCGCTCTCCGCCGAACCGGAGCTGCGTGCCGTGGTGCTGACCGGGGCAGGGGAGAAGGCCTTTGTCGGTGGCGCCGATATCGGTGAGATGGCCGCCATCCCGGATGGCGACGCGGCGCAGGACTTCATCCGCCTGGTGCATGGCTGCTGCCGCGTGGTGCGGGACTGCCCGGTGCCAGTGATCGCCCGCATCAATGGCTGGACGCTCGGCGCCGGGCTGGAGCTCGCCGCCGCCTGCGACCTCCGCATCGCTGCCGAAACCGCGCAATTCGGCATGCCGGAAGTCCGCGTCGGCATCCCCTCGGTGGTGGAAGCGGCCCTGCTGCCCAGCCTGATCGGATGGGGCCGCACTCGCCGCCTGCTGCTGCTGGGCGAGACCATCCCCGCCGCCGAGGCCCTGGATTGGGGATTCCTGGAACGCGTGGTGCCCCCTGCTGCGCTGGACGTTGCCGTGGAGGAATGGCTGGCCCACCTCGGTGCCGCCGGCCCGCTGGCGATCCGCAACCAGAAGGCGTTGATCCGCCAATGGGAGGACCTGCCGCTGAGCCAGGCCATCGCCGCCGGCATCCCCGCCTTCGGCCGCGCCTGGGACAGCGATGAGCCACGCCGTCTGATGCGGCACTTCCTGGACCGTCCCCGCCGCCGCTGACGCCGAAAGTAGAACATTGCGGCTTGGTGGAATGAACCCGGCTCTGCATTCCCGCCTATATGTCGCCGTACTTTGACGCCATTGGCGCCATCACGGACCCCATATTGCAGGGTCCAGCCAATGCCATGGCCTATGCTTCGCCTGTAGAGCTGGTGCCATAGCGATGCCGAAGGCGGCGATGTCGCAACGGATTGCCTCCACCACGCCTACCCAACCCGCCCCGGACCCCTTGGCTGCCCTGGAGGAGCTGGGACGGGGCTGGCTCATCCTCAGGAACTGCCGGCTGGGCTTGCCCCGAGGCAGGAGCCTGTCCGCGGCGCTGATTCATCCCGCGAAGGGCGTGGCGCTGCTGGACATTCTCCCATCGGAATCACCCGGCGCCATCGAGGCCTTCCGGGCCAGGCTCACAGCCGCACGCTTCCCGGCCATTTTCCCGGGCCATTTGCCGGTCGTGCATCTGCGCCTCGCTCCACGCCAATTGGAGGAACTGCGCACGCGGCTGGACCGTGCCTTCGCCGAACAGCCGCCGCTCAGCCTTCCCGGCGGCGATGCCTGGATCGCCGCCGTCGCCCGCGCGTTGACCACCGACCCGCCCGTGCCCCGGCTGCGCTCCCATCGCCTCCACCATCGCCACCGCCGGCGGCGCCTCGTTGCCCTGAGCCGGCTGGCCGCTGCTGCCCTCCTGGCAGCCGGGATGCTGGCCGCCGTCTACGCCGCCACCGGCACGCGCCAATCCCCTGCGCCGTCAGCCGAGACGTCCCCCGCAGGGGACCTGCCGGCATCAGCCGCCGGCAAGGCCCCCACACCTGCCACGGAGGACATCGCAACCGCGCCCCCGACGCCGCCACCTGAAACCACAGCGGCACACGATCCGGTTATCACGGCGCCGGCCACACCACCGCCCCCGGTCCCACCGGACAGTCCCGAGAGGCACGCCGCCACCGCCCCCGAGGCTCCGCAACCCCAGCCGCCGGAGCAGCCCATCCTGGACCATGGGGTGCGTCCCGGACCGGCCGCCGCGGGGAGGCGAGCCACGCTCCCGGCGCCACGCCCCGCACCCATCGCCCGCCGTTCCGAGCCGGAATCCCCACCGCCGCGGAAGGAGGCTTCCCCCGGAAAGCCGGCCGCCTTCCACCCCGCGCCACCAGGCGAGGCCTCGGAGGCCGCACGCCTGCCGCCCATCGCCGGGCGGGTGCTGCCTCCGATCGCTGCCCCCGCTGCCCCGCAACCTCCGCCGGAGCCTCCGGAGCAGCGCTGCTACCGGATCGTCCATCTCGTCGGCCAGGGCGTGCTGCTGCCGGAGGACGACCTGCAATTCTTCCAGCGCGCCTGTGTCCGCCGCTGACCGGGTGGCTTGTACCTTGCGGGCCGATCCTTGGCTTCAGGCAGAGGGACCCTTCGCCGTCCGCTCCGCTCAGCCCGGCGGTGGCAGGAACTCCACCTCATGCTCCGCGGCGATCCGCACCACCTCATTGGGATCGTTGACGTTGTGGATGCGGGTGAACAGCTCGTACAGGCTGCGGCTCGGCGCCACCCAGAACAGCGCCCGCACCGGCGCGCCCGACTTGTTGAAGATGCCGTGCGGGATGCCCATGGGCATGCGGATCAGGTCGCCGGTCGAGGCGAATTCGGTCCGCCCGTCCAGGAACAGCTCGAATTTCCCGTCCAGCATGTAGATGAACTCATCCTGGGTCGGATGCACATGCGGCGGCACGAAGGTGCCATCGGGGAAATAGGTCTCGAATGTGAAGGAGGCCTCGGAGTGCTGCATCGGCTTGTAGGTCTGGCCCAGGATGTTCCAGACCACTCCGCCCTCGCCCTGTCCGGCCCGGGTGATCCCGGCTGTCATCTGCGGCATCTTCATGCTTCGACCCTCCCTCCCTCTCAGACATGCAGGTAACTATCGCGCAGCTCCGGCGAGGCCGCCAGCGCCTCGCTGCTGCCAGTCCATACCGTCCGGCCCTTTTCCACGACCACATGCCGGTCGGCCAGGCGCATCACCGCCGCCAGGTTCTTGTCGATGAGCAGGATCGCCTGACCCTCCTGTCGCAGCCGGGCCAGCACCGCCCAGATCTCAGCCCGGATCAGCGGCGCCAAGCCCTCGGTTGCCTCGTCCAGGATCAGCAGCCTGGGATTGGTCATCAGCGCCCGGCCAATCGCCAGCATCTGTTGCTCGCCACCCGAAAGCCGGGCGCCGAGGTTCCGCCGCCGCTCCTCCAGCCGCGGGAACAATTCAAAGACGGACCGCAGGGTCCAGCGCGGCGCCCCGGTTCCGGCCCGGTTGGCGGCGGTGGCGGTCAGGTTCTCCTCCACGCTTAGGGTGGGGAAGATCTGCCGCCCCTCCGGCACCAGGCCCAGGCCGCGCTGCGCCACCCGATGCGGCGGCAGCCCGACCAGGCTCATCCCCTCGAAGCCGACATGCCCGGCCAGGACGCGCCCGCCCATCGCCGGCAGCAGCCCCATGATGGCGCGGACCGTGGTGGTCTTGCCCATCCCGTTGCGCCCGAGCAGCGTCACCACCTCCCCGGCGCCGACCTGCAGGCTGATGTCGAACAGCACCTGGCTCTGCCCATAGCCGGCGGCGAGGCCGTCCACGCTCAACATCAGGCATCATCCTCGCCGAGATAGGCGGCGCGGACCTCCGGATTGCCACGAATGGCATCCGGCTCTCCGGTGGCGAGCACCCGCCCGTAGAGCAGCACCGAAATCCGGTCGGCCAGGGCGAAGACCGCCTGCATGTCATGCTCGACCAGCAGGATGGTGTAGGCTCCCTTCAGGCCGCGCAGGATGGAGACCAGCCGCTCCGTCTCCTCCGGCCCGGCGCCTGCCAGGGGCTCGTCCAGCAGCAACAGGCGCGGCTGCATGGCCAGCGCGATGGCCAATTCCAATTGCCGCTTCTCGCCATGGCTCAGCGCGCCGGCCGGCGTCGCGGCGCGGCTGGCCAGGCCGACCTGCTCCAGCGCCGCCATCGCCTGCCGGTTCAGAGCTGCCTCCGAGGCGGCAGGCCGGAAGAAGCGGAAGGAGGAGCCCGACCGCGCCTGCACCGCCAGCGCCGCATTCTCCAGCGCCGTGAACCCCGGCAACACGCAGGTGATCTGAAAGCTGCGCGCCAGGCCAAGCCGGGCGCGGCGTTGCAAGGGCAGGGCGGTCACGTCGCGCCCGCCGAACAGGATTCGCCCCGCATCCGGCCGCAGCGTGCCGCTGATCTGATGGATCAGCGTGGTCTTGCCGGCGCCGTTCGGCCCGATGATGGCGTGGATGCCGCCCGGCGGCACCTGCAGCGAGACATCCTCCGTCACCGCCAGCCCGCCGAAGTGCTTGCGCAGCCCGTCCAGTTCCAGGATCGGCTCAACCACGGACGCGCACCCCTGCAAGCTGCGCCGGCAACCCCGCCAGCCCACCGCGCAGGAACAGCACGGCCAGGATCAGCAGGGGGCCGAAGATCAGCCGCCAATGCTCCGTGATATGGCCCAGCCACTCCTCCACCAGCACGAAGGCCAGCGCCCCCAGCACCGCCCCGTGCAGCGACCCCACGCCGCCCAGGATCACCATGAACAGCAGGTCGCCCGAGCGCTGCCAGGCGAGGTAGGATGGCGCCACGAATTCCGTCGCATTCGCCAGCATCATGCCGGCCAGGCCCGCAATGCCCCCGGCGATGCCATAGGCGACCAGCCGATAGGGATAGGGATCGAAGCCCACCGCCCGCACCCGCAGCGAGCTCTCCTTCGCCGCCCGCAGCACCCGCCCGAAGCGCGAGGCCAGCAGCATGCGGCAGAGCAACAGGCTCAGCACCAGCAGGCCCAGGCAGGCGTAGTGAAACACCAGCCGGTCCTCCAGCCACCGCGTCCCGCCCAGGCTGGTCCGCGAATACAGCGTGTAGCCATCATCCCCGCCATAGCCGGCGAGCGATGCCGCGGTGAAGAAGGCCATCTGCCCGAAGGCGAGGGTGATCATGATGAAATGCACGCCGCTGGTGCGAATGGCCACCGCCCCCGTCAGCAGCGCGAAGCCCGCCGCCGCCGCGATGGCGACGGGCACGACCACCGCCGCCTCGGTGATCCCCGCATCGTCCAGGATCACCACCGCATAGGCGCCAAAGCCCAGCATCGCAGCGTGGCCCAGGCTGATCAGTCCCGCCCCGCCCAGGACGAAGGAAAGGCTTACCGCCGCCATGGCCAGGATCATGGTCCTCGCCAGCAGGGTCATCGCCCAGCTCTCGCCAAAGCCGAGGAAGGGCGCCGCCGCCAGCAGCGCCAGCACCAGCAGCGGCAGCGCGCTCTCCCCGAACCGGAATCGCATGGCGCCTCAGCCCGTCCTGACCGGGAACAGCCCCTGCGGCCGCACCGCCAGGATCGCCGCCATGGCAATATAGACCAGCATGGAGGCAATCGCCGCCCCGGCCTGCCGGGCCGGGGAGGGGGCCAGGAACAGCCGCATCAGGTCCGGCATCAGGGAGCGCCCCAGCGTCTCGATCAACCCGACCAGCAGCGCCGCCAGGAAGGCACCGCGCACGCTGCCGATGCCGCCGATGACGATGACCACGAAGGCGAGGATCAGCACCGTGTCGCCCATCCCCGGCTCCACCGAGAGGATCGGTGCCGCCATCACCCCGGCGAATCCCGCCAGCATCGCCCCGAAACCGAAGACCAGCATGAACAGCCTGCGGATATCCACGCCCAGCGCCGCCACCATCGGTGCATTCGTCGCCCCCGCCCGCACCAGCGCGCCCACTCGCGTCCGCTCCACCAGCAGCCAGAGCAGCCCCGCCGTCGCCAGCCCCGCGCCCAGGATCGCCAGCCGATAGACCGGATACTGCAACCCCGGCATCAGGGTGATGCCGCCCGAGAGCAGCTCCGGCATCGGCACCTGCAGGGGCGCCGTGCCCCAGATGGCCCGCACCGCCTGGTTCAGGAACAGGATCACGCCGAAGGTCGCCAGCACCTGGGACAGGTGATCCCGGTCATACAGATGGCGAAAGACCAGCACCTCCAGCACCAGCCCGCAGGCCAGGGCGGCGGGCAGGGCCAGGAGCAGCCCCGCCCAGAAGCTTCCCGTCCAGGCGGCGAAGCTGGCCCCGAGATAGGCACCCAGCATGTACTGCACGCCATGCGCCAGGTTGATGAAGTCCATCACCCCGAAGACCAGCGTCAACCCCGCCGCCACCAGGAACAGCAGCACGCCGAATTGCAGGCCGTTCAGGGCCTGCACCAGCAGCAATTGCGTGCTCATCTGCCCGGATCAGCGCATGCGGCATTCGGCGGCGAAGGGATCCACGTTGTTCTCCAGCACCTTGCGCACCGTCTCGGTCTGGAACTTGCCGTCCGGCCGCTTGGCCACCTTGCACAGCCAGAAATCCTGCACCGGATAATGGTTGGTGCCGAATTTGAAGTTGCCCCGCACCGAGCGGAAATCCGCCGCCTCCAGCGCCTTGCGCAGCGCAGCCTTGTCGGTGAGGTTCCCCTTCACCTTCCGGATCGCGGAATCCAGCAGCATCGCCCCGTCATAGGCCTGCGCCGCATAGCTGCCCGGGACGTAGTTGTGCGCCGCCTCGAAATCGCGGACGAAGCGCCGGTTCTGCTCATTGTCCATGTTCGGCGCCCAGGGGGCGGCGGAGAAGAAGCCCAGCGCCGCATCCTGCTGCGCCGGCAGGGTCGCCTCATCCACCGTGAAGGTGGAGAGGAAGGGGATATTGGCGAGCCCCGCCTGCCGGTACTGCCGCACCAGGTTCACGCCGAGGCCCCCCGGCATGAAGGTGAAGAGCGCATCCGGCTTCGCCGCCGCAATCCTTGCCAGCTCCGCCGAGAAATCGAGCTGGTTCAGCGGCACATAGACCTCGTCCACCACCTCGCCCTTGAAGCGGCTCTTGAAGCCATGCACCGCGTCGCGCCCGGCCTGGTAGTTCGGCACCATGACGAAGACGCGCTTGTAGCCCTCATCCTGCGCCGCCTGGCCCATCACCGAATGGACCTGGTCGTTGTTGTAGCTGGTGGTGAAGAAGAACGGGTTGCAGCCGCGCCCCGCGAAGGTCGAGGGTCCGGCATTGGTGGAGATCAGGAAGGTGTTGGTCTCCGTCACCGGCCGCATGATCGCCTGCAGGATGTTGGAGAAGACCACGCCCACCACGAAATCCACCTTGTCGCGCTCCAACGCCGCGCGGACCTTGGTGACCGCGACCTCCGGCCGCAGTTCGTCGTCGATATCCACCACCTGCGCGGAGAGTCCGCCAAGCTTGCCATCCAGATGCTTCAGCCCCAGCAGGAACCCGTCACGAAGCTGAGTGCCGAGCGCCGCCTGCGGCCCGGTCTGCACCGCCACCAGCCCGATCTTCACCCCCTGCTGCTGCGCCCGCGCCCGGAGCGCCGGCATGGCCAGCGCCCCCGCCGCGAGTCCGCCCAGCATCCCACGCCTGCCGATGGCGATCATCCCCGTACCTCCCTGAATCTCGCGCAACTCACTTTAGGCTTGAAGCATTACCCGGCCGCAAGCCGCCGCGCCATGGCCGCCGCGCGCGCCACCAGCGGGCTGCCTGGATCGGTTAGCGGCTCCAGTACCGTGAAATGGTTCGCCTCGGGAACCGCCTCCCAGCTTCCGCCCCAGGCGGCAGCGAAGTCCCGCGTCTGCCGGATGAACTCGCTGCTCTCGCCGCCGCCCACCACCGCATGCAGGCTGGCCCCGGCGGGCGGCGGCAGGTAGCGCGGCGAGAGCCGCCGGGCCTCTGCCGCGTCCAGCCGCAGCGGCGTGGCGATGGTGGTCTGCAGCAGCGGCTCCAGCTCGAACACCCCCGAAACCGGCAACCCCGCCGGCACCAGATCCGCAGGAAGGCCCGGATCCACCGTTCTCCAATCCGTCGCCATCAGCATGGCGGTCAGGTGCCCGCCCGCCGAATGCCCGGTTGCCAGGATCCGCCGCCGCCAGCGCCGGTGCAGGAAGGCCGCCGCCGCCCGCATCTGCTCCACGATCCGCGCTACCGTTACCGCCGGGCAGAGATCGTAGGAGGGGATCGCCACCGCCACCCCATGCGCCAGCAGCCCGCGCGCGACATGGCTGAAGAAGGACCGGTCCAGCGCCTGCCAGTATCCCCCATGGATGAACAGCGCCAGTGGCCATCCATCCCCCGGTCCCGGCCGGAACAGGTCCAGCCGTTCCCGCTCCCCCGGCCCATAGGCAAGGCCCAGTTCGGCTTCCTTCCAGTCGGCGCGGAAGGCGGCTGCGTCGTGGGCCCAGCCGGCGATGATGCCCGGATGCTCCGGCACCCGGGCGCGGTTGTCGTATTCTGCCTGTGCGTCCATTGCGGCATTGCACGCCGGCCCGCCCGATCCGGCAACTGGATTCGCGCGGTGCCACGCCGCGGTGCACTATGCCGCCATGCGGATCTATCTCGCCGGCCCCGAGGTCTTCCTCGCCGATGCCGCAGCCATCGCCGCCGCGAAGAAAGCAATATGCGCGCGGCACGGCCTGACCGGCATCTTCCCCACCGACCACCCGGACCAGGCCCCGCCCGGCAGCGAGCCGGACTGGCATCGCCTCTACCTGGCCAATGAGGCGCATATCCGAAGCTGCGACGCCCTGATCGCCAACCTCACCCCCTTCCGCGGCCCCTCCGCCGATCCCGGCACGGTCTACGAATTGGGCCTCATGCGCGGCCTCGGCCGTCCGATCCTGGGCTATGCCAACACCACCGCGCGCTTCGGCAGCCGCACCCTTGCCGCCCTCGGCCCCGCCGCCCGGCGCCGCCCCGACGGCACATGGGAAGATGCGGATGGCATGCAGGTCGAGGATTTCGACCTGCACGACAACCTGATGCTGGAGGGCGGAATCCGCGCCGCCGGCGGCGTCTTCGAGACCGAAGCCGTGCCCCCCGCCGCCCGCTGGCACGACCTCACCGCCTTCACCCGCTGCGTCATCGCCGCAGCGCGGCTGCTGCGGAACCGGCCGCCCGCGCCTACCGATACCAGGCCGGCCGGCGCTTCTCCCTGAAGGCCCGCAGCCCTTCCTTGCCCTCGTCGGAGGCGCGCTGCATCCAGCTCTCCTGCGCTAGCTGCGCCATCTCCCGCGCATCCAGCTTGAGGCCGTTGGCACCGAGGAAACTGTCCTTCGTCACCGCCATCGCCCCCGGGGCGGAGTGCATGGTCTCGTCCAGGATCTCCGCAAGCCGTGCCTCGACCCGATCCGCCGCCACCACCTCATGCACTAGGCCGATGCGCAGCGCCTCCTCGGCGCCGAACCGCTCCCCGGTCAGGGCGTAGCGTCGGGTGTGCCGCAGCCCCATCGCATGCACCATATGCGTCGAGATCGGCGTCGGCGCGACGCCGACCCTGACCTCCGTCAGCCCGAACACCGCCTGGGGCGTCGCCAGCGCCACATCCACGCAGCAGACGATTCCGCAGCCGCCGCCGAAGCAGGCGCCCTGCACCAGCGCGAAGGTCGGGCGCGGGAACTCGTTCAGCTTCTGCATCGCCGTGGTGGTGGCCATCGAAGCCTGGAAGGCCCGCTCCGGCCCGTATTCCGCCGCCGTCGCCAGCCAGTTCAGGTCCGCCCCGGCCTGGAAATGCTTCCCCGCGCCGCGGATCACCAGCGCCCGCACGCCGGGGTCGGCGCGCAGCCGGTCCAGCCCCTCGATCAGCGCGTTCAGCAGTTCCTCGTTATAGGCGTTGCCCACCTGCGGCCGGTTCAGGGTGGCGGTGGCGATGCCGCGATCATCGATGGACAGCAGCACGGGCGTCTCGGCCATGTCGGCACTCTCCTTGTCAGGTCAGGCCGCCATTCTCGCCCGGACCGGCCGTGCCCGACAGAGGGGGCGGGACGCAACGAACCACGGGGCCTCTCCCGCGTCCCCATTCCGGAACGGCAGATAGCGCTGCCTGGAGCGAGGAGGAATGTCCCGGTTTCCCGTGCCGCGATGGCTGGCTTGGTTCGGCGTGCCGCTGCTTGCCCTGGCGGTGCTCGCCGTGCTCTGGTCCTGGGACTGGTTCATTCCGATGATCGAGCGCCGCGCCACCGCCATGCTCGGCCGGCCGGTCACGATCGCGCATCTGCATGTCCGGCCCGGCCGCACCCTCACGATCACGGTCGAGGACCTGCGCATTGCCAACCCGGAGGACTTCCCGCCCGACCCGCCCTTCGCCCAGGTGCCGCGCGCGACGCTGGAGCTGGACGCGCTGGCCCTGCTGCATGGCCAGGTGGTGCTTCCCTCGGTGGAGCTTGATCGGCCCCGGCTTCAGGCGATCGGGCGCGAGGACGGCAGCCGGAACTATGCCCTCGACCTCGGGATGCCGGCCGGGGAAGCGAATGCGGCCGTGCCGTCCTGGCCGAAGATCGGCGTGCTGCGCATCCGGGACGGAAGGGCGCATGTGGTGCTTGCAGGGTTGCGGTCGGATTTCGAGCTTGGGATCGAGACCAGGGAGGAAGCGGGAAAAGAGCCGGCGGTCGTGGTCGAAGCGCGCGGCACCTATGCCGCGCAGCCCATCACCGGCCGGATGCTGGGGGGTGGAATCCTGAACCTGCGCGATTGGTCGAATCCCTGGCCGCTGGACCTGAGGCTGGAGAACGGCCCGACCAGCCTCGCCCTGGCTGGCACGGTTCAGGAGCCGTTGCACCTGAGCGGTGCCGACCTGCGTATTGAACTCGCCGGGCCGGACATGTCACGCCTCCACCCTCTGATCGGCGTGCCCCTGCCGGAAACGCCGCCCTTCCGCCTGACCGGCCAGGTGGATTACGCCAAGGGGAATTTCCGCCTGCATGACGCGGAGGGCCATCTCGGCCGGAGCGACATCGGCGGCTGGATTACCCTGGCGGCGGACCGTGCGCGGCCCGAGGTTACAGCGGAGCTGGCCTCCCGCAGCGTGGACCTCGCTGATCTTGGCGGCTTCATCGGCGCCGTGCCGGGCCACGCGTCCACGCCGAGCCAGGCGCCGCAACAACGGCAGCAGCAGGCATGGGCCGAGGCGAGCCCGCGCCTTCTCCCGGCCAGACCCATCAGCCTCCCGGCGCTGCGTTCCGTCGATGCGCATCTCCGCTACCGGGCGGACCGCATCCAGGGTCGGCACATGCCCTTCGACAGCATGGAGACGCACCTCGACATCGTGGATGGGGTCATTTCCGTCCGGCCGATCAGCCTCGGCGTCGGCCAGGGCCGGCTCGCTGGCAATTTCATCCTGGAGCCACAGGCAGGGGATGTCTTCCAACTGCGGGGCGACATCGACCTGCGGCGGCTCGACATTTCCCGCCTGCTCGGCTCTGCCGGGGTGGGCGGCGCCGGCACGCTGGGCGGGGTAGGGAGGATCGAGAGCAGCGGCAATTCCACCGCACAGCTCCTCGGGCGTGGGAACGGGGAGCTGACGCTGGTGGCGGTGGGCGGCAATGTCAGCGCGCTGCTGGTTGATCTCTCCGGGCTGCAATTCGCCAACGCGCTGCTCTCGGCGCTCGGTATCCCCCAGCGCACGCCGATCGAATGCCTGATCGGCGACTTTGCCCTGCAGCACGGCCGCTTCAAAAGCCGCACCCTGCTTCTGGATACCGAATCCTCCCTCGTCACCGGGGGCGGCACGATTGACCTCGCGCGGGAAGCGCTCGACCTGCGCCTGCGGACCGATGCGAAGCATTTCACCATCGGCTCCCTGCCGACACCGATCCGGATCACCGGCACCCTCAAGAGCCCCGCCGTCAAGCCGGAAGTCGGAGAATTGGTGGCACGCGGCGGCGCGGCCGCCGGGCTTGGCGTGGTGTTCCCGCCCCTGGCGCTGCTGCCCATGATCCAGCTCGGCGTGGGCGAGAACAGCGCCTGTGAGGCCCTCTACGCCAATGCGCGGCGGCGCCGCGCGCCGGCCGAGGGCAGCAACCGGCGCTGATCCGTCAGCCCCACTCACACATAACCGGGCCCCTCGATCGGCGGATGCGCCTTCAGGAATTCCTCATCCACCTCCACCCCGATCCCCGGCTTCTCCAGCGGTAGCACGGTGCCGTCCCGGCGGATGCGCCATGGCTCGCTGCCCAGCTTGTCGCGGAACAGGTTGTTGCGGGAGACATCCGCCTCGAAATACCCCGCATTCTCGATGGCGGCGAGCAGATGGATCGAGGCCGCCTGGTTCACCCCGGTCATGGAGCTGTGCGGATTGATCGGGATCTTGAAGGCGCTGGCCATGGCGGCGATGCGCAGCGCCTCCGTGATGCCGCCGCATTTGGACAGGTCCGGCTGCCAGATGGTGATGGCCCCATCCTCCAGCACCCGGGTGAATTCGAAGCGCGTGAAGTGGTTCTCGCCCGCCGCCAGCGGCGTCCGCCCATAGCCGCGTGCCTGCGCGTAGTGATGGTGGTCATGCGCCGGGAACGGCTCCTCCAGCCAGCCGATGTTCAGCGTGTCCATCACCGGCATCACCTGCCGCACATCGGCGATGCCATAGCCGGTATTGGCATCCGTCAGGATCGCCAGCCCGTCGCCGAAGGCGTTGCGCACCGCCTCCATCCGCGCGATGTCGTCGCGCACTGTGTCGCCGACGCGCAGCTTCACCGCCTTGTAGCCGGCCTCGACATGCGGCTGCACTTCGTCGATCAGTTGCGCCGGCGGCTGGTAGCCCAGCGCCACGCCGCCGGCATAGGCCGCCACCGGCCGTGCGCTGCCGCCAAGCAGCCGGTAGAGCGGCCAGCCCACAGCCTTGCCCTTGATGTCCCACAGCGCCATGTCGATCCCCGACATCGCCATGGCGCAGGCCGCGCCCATGCCGTGGCTGCCGAGCTGGTATTTGTAGATCTTCGCCCAGATGCCGGTGGTATCCGCCGCATCCATGCCCATGATGAGCTGCGACAGCGTCGTCTCGATCAGCTTGGCGATGGCGGTATGGGCGCGGCCGTGATGGCTCTCGCCCCAGCCGACGATCCCGTCCTCCGTCGTCACCTTCACCATCACGCAGTCGCGCTTCACCGCCTGGCCGATGCCGAGCCGTACACCGCCCTCCTTCGGGAGCGGGAAACTGGAAGGATAGGCCTTGATCTCGACGATCTTCATGCGAGCCTCGGATGCTGGATGCCGTGCCTGGACCTCAGGCTTGCATGCGGCGCCAGGGCCAGCAAGCGTGCCGCCCGCTACCCCCGCAAAGCCTTGATCTGCGCCGGATAGCTGCCGGGGTCCACCAGCACGTCCACCAGTGCCGGCCCCTCCGCCGCCAGCGCCCGCTCCAGCGCCGCGGCATATTCCGCCTCGTCCCGCGCCCGCAGGCCCAGCCCGCCGAGCGAGCGCATCACCCCCGCGAAATCCGCCGTGGGCCAGCCCAGCGCCCCTTCCGGCAACTCCCGCCCGCCCTTCTTGATGTCGATCAGCGAGAGCGTGCCGTCGTTGAACACCACGACGACCAGCTTCACCCCAAGCGCCGCCGCCGTCGCCAGCTCCCCCAGCGCCATCAGCAGCCCGCCATCGCCGGTGAAGGCCAGCGCCCCGCGCGCGGGATCGTGCAGCGCCGCGGCGATGCCGGCCGGCAGGGCGAAGCCCATCGTCGCCAACCCGTTTGAGATCAGCAGATCCCCCGGCCGCTCCGCCTGCCAGAATGTCGTCGCCGGGAACATATGCGCGCCCGCATCCACCGAGACGCGCGGATCGGCCCCTACGCGCCGGCAGGCCGCCTGCGCCATCTCCACCACCGCCTGCGGCGACAGCCCGCGATTGCCGCCGGGCGCGTTCGCCAGGCAGCGCAGCCACGCCTCCCGCCGTGCCGCAATCTCCCGCGCCGCCCAGTCGCTGCGCCGCGCACCCTCCGTCAGCGCCGCCAGCGCCGGAGCAAGCAGCCCATAGAGCGCCACCGCCGGCGCCCGGTACTGCACCGGCCGCGGCGCCGTGCCGAGGTCAATCACCGGCGCCGCATAGCGCCATGGCTGCGGGATGAACTCCACCGGGTCGGCGCCGGCCAGCAGGATCAGGTCGGCCTCGGCCATCACCGGCGCCTCCGCCTCGCCCCCGGTGAAGACGCCGGCGAAGAACGGATGCGCATCCGGCACCACACCCTTCGCCTTGTAGGTGACGAGGGCAGGGCACCCCAGGGCCTCCACCAGCTTTCGCAGCGCCATGCAGGCGTCCGGCTCCACCGCTTCCAGCCCCGCCACCAGCATCGGCCGGCGCGCCTTGGCCAGCAGCCGCCGCGCCTCTGCCAGCGCCGCCGCATCCGGCACGGCCGAGGGCACCGCCATCCCCGTCACCGGCATCGCCCCCGCCGGGGCACGCGCCGCGGCGCCGGAAAGCTCCAGCAACACCGGTCCGCGCGGCGCCTGCATGGCCTTCGCCAGCAAGGCCGCCGTCATCGGCCCTGCCGCCGCGCCCGGCGCCACCACCTGCGCCGCGCCCTTGGTCACCGGCGCCAACATCGCCGCATGATCGAACCACTGGTGGTTGGCATAGGCGCGTTCCGCGGCGGTGAACCCATCCGCCACCAGCAGCACCGGCGCCCGGTCCAGCGAGGCGTGCGCCATGCCATTCGCCGCATTGCCCACGCCAGGTCCCCGCGTCACCAGCACGGCGCCAGGCCGCCCGCTCAACTCCGCCGTCGCGGCCGCCATGATGACCGCCGCCGTCTCCTGTCGCGCCAGGACGAATTCCATGCCCCGCGCCCTGGCCGCCGCGATCAGGTCCAGGCTCGACCCGCCGCCCGGCACGCCGAAGATGCGCACCACCCCCGCATCCGCCAGCGCCTCCACCACCGCCTCGGCCCCGCTGACCTGACCCGTGGCGACTCCCCGTGGCGGCATGTCCATGCGCTTCCCCCGATACACGTTCCGGGCCGGAGCATAGTGACCCGCCCGCCCTTGCCCAAATCGTGCCCGGGGACAGGGGCTTGCGCTCCGCACCGCCGCCGCCGATCCTCCACGGACACGCGAAAAGGGGAGGGAACACATGCCGCGTCGCAGGGCCGTTCTCGCCGGACTGGCCGCCCTGGCCGCCACCTCCGGACGGGCCCGGTCGCAGGGCTGGCCCTCCCGCCCGGTCCGCATCGTGGTTCCCTTCGGCCTCGGCGGCTCCGCCGACGTCGCCGCGCGCTTCCTGGCGGAGCCGCTCTCCCAGGCCCTCGGCCAGCCCGTGGTGGTGGAGAACCGTCCCGGCGGCGGCGCCGTGATCGGCACCGATGTCGTGGCGAAGTCGGCGCCGGACGGCCACACCATCCTGATGATGTCCAACACCCACACCGCCAACGAGATGCTGCTGCCGAACCGCCCCTATGTCCTGCTGCGGGATCTCGTGCCGGTCGCGGCGGTGAACATCGCCTATCACGTCCTGGCGGTGCATCCCTCCGTCCCCGCGCGGACGCTGCCGGAGCTGATCGCCTACGCCAAGGCCAATCCCGGCAAGCTCGACTTCGCCTCCTCCGGCCCCGGCACGCCGTATCACATCGCCGGCGCGGTCTTCTGCGCCATGGCCGGCATCGAGATGAACCACATCCCCTTCAAGGGCAGCAACGAGGCGCGCACGGCGCTGATCGCCGGCCAGGTCCCGGTGATGTTCGACGCCATCCCGACGATGCGGGAGCAGATCACCGCCGGCCGGGTGCGCGGCCTGGCCACCACCGGCCCGGAACGCTCGCCACTTTTGCCCGAACTGCCCGCCGTCGCGGAAACCGTCCCGGGCTACGAGGCCTCCATCTGGCTCGGCCTCATGGCCCCCGCCGGCACGCCCGCCCCGGTCATCGAGAAGCTGCACGCCGAGGTCAGCCGCATCCTTGCCCTGCCGGCGACGCGGGAGGCGCAGGCGAAACTCGGCGCCCAGCCCATGCCCATGTCGGTCGCCGCCTTCGGCGAATTCCTGCGCCGTGACATCGCACGCCAGCGCGAATGGATCCACATGGCGAGGATCCAGCCGAACTGAGGGGAGAACGCCAATGGTCGCCTTCACCCTGAACGGCGCCCCCGCCGCCGCGGATGTCCCCGACAACGCCACCCTGCTGCAGGCCCTGCGCGGGCCGCTCGGCCTCAGCAGCCCGCGCTTCGGCTGCGGCACGGAACAGTGCGGCAGTTGCATGGTGCTGCTGGACGGCAAGCCCGCCTATGCCTGCACCCTCTCCGCCGCTGCTGTCGCCGGCCGGCAGGTCGTCACGGTGGAAGGCCTCGGCACGCCGGAATCGCCGCACCCGCTGCAGGCCGCCTTCCTGGAGGAGCAGGCCGGGCAATGCGGCTATTGCCTCTCCGGCATCCTGATCTCCGCCGCTGCGCTGCTCGCCGCGAATCCCGATCCGGACGAGGCGACGATCCGCCGCGCCCTGGACCCGCATCTCTGCCGCTGCGGCAGCCACAACCGCATCATCCGCGCCGTGCGCCGCGCCGCACGCCGGATGCAGGAGCAGGGGAGGGCCCCATGAGCAACGGCTTCGGCGCCATGCTGCCTGCCGAGGACGGCAGGCCTCGCCTTCCCGGCAGCCTGCACCTCAACCGCCGCCTGTCGCAATGGCTGGCGATCCACGCCGATGGCCGCGTCACCATCAAGCCGGGCAAGGTGGAGCTGGGGCAGGGGATCCTGACCGCCCTCTCCCAGATCGCCGCCGAGGAACTGGACGTCTCCCTCTCCCGCATCCAGGTGCAGGCGGCGGCAACGCCGGACAGCCCGGACGAGGCCGTAACCTCCGGCAGCCTTTCGGTGCAGCATTCCGGCAGCGCGCTGCGCCACGCCTGCGCCGATGCCCGCCGCATCTTTCTCAGCGTCACCTCCCAGCGCACTGGCGTGCCGATCGAAGCCATCCGCGTTGAGGATGGCACTTTCCTCGGCCCGCAGGGCGAGATCGGCTCCTACTGGTCCCTGGCCGACGCCGATCTGCTGGAAACGGAAGCGTCCCCGGAGGCGCAGCCGAAGCCGGCTTCCGCCCGCCGCTTGACCGGCACCTCCGTCCCGCGCCTCGACCTGCCGGACAAGGTGTTCGGCGCCGCGCGCTACGTCCACGACCTGCGCCTGCCCGGCATGCTGCATGCCCGCATGGTCCGCCCGCCAGCCCGCCGCGCCAGGCTGACCGCGCTGCGCGAAGGCCCGTTGCCCGGCGATGCTCGCGTGGTGCGCGACGGCAATTTCCTCGCCGCCCTGGCCTCGACGGAATGGGACGCCGAGGCCGCCGCCGCCCGCCTCGCCGCCCGCGCGGAATGGCAGACGGAAGATAGTCTGCCGGACCAGCCCAGCCTCACCGCCTGGCTGCGCGAGGCCGCCTCCCGCGGCGAGCATTCCGTGGTGCAGGAGCGCAGCGACCCGGCCGCCGCTGTGTCCCACAGCATCAAGCGAAGCTTCACCCGCCCCTATCTGGCGCACGCCTCCATCGGCCCCTCCTGCGCCGTCGCCCGCTGGCAGGGCGAGACGGTGGAGGTCTGGACCCACAGCCAGGGCCCCTACAACCTCCGCGCCGACATCGCCAAGACGCTGCGCTGCGCCCCGGAACGGATCATCGTACGCCACATGGAAGGTGCCGGCTGCTACGGCCACAACGGCGCCGATGACGTGGCGCTGGATGCCGCGCTGATCGCCCGTGCCGTGCCCGGCACGCCTGTGCGCCTGCTCTGGAGCCGCGCCGAGGAACTCGGCTGGTCGCCCTTCTCCTCCGCCATGCTGGTGGATGTGGAGGCGGATCTGGACGCGCAGGGCAACCTCATCGGCTGGCGCAGCCACATCATCAGCAACGGCCATTCCTCCCGCCCCGGCCGAGGCAAGGATCCGACGCTGCTTGCCGCCTCCATGCTGGCCGATCCCTTTCCGGTGCATCCCTCCATCAACCCGCCCATGGCGGCGGGCGGCGGCGCGCCGCGCAATGCCGTGCCGCTCTACCGCATCCCGGCCCTGCATGTCGCGACCACGCGCTTGCTGGAGATGCCGATCCGCACCTCCGCCCTGCGCGGCCTCGGCGCGACGCTGAACGTCTGGTCCATCGAGAGCGTCATGGACGAACTCGCCGCCATGGCCGGCGCCGATCCCCTGGACTACCGCCTGCGCCACCTCGACGACCCCCGCGCCGCCGATGTGCTGAACCGCGCCGCCGCCATGGCCGGCTGGCGCAACCGGACGAAGCAGGAAGGCCGCGGCATGGGCCTCGGCTTCGCTCGCTACAAGAACACCGGCGCCTATGCTGCGATCGTCGCGGAGGTCGAGGCCGCCGAGCGCATCCTCTGCCGCCGTCTCTGGATTGCCGGCGATGTGGGGGAGGTGGTGAACCCCGACGGCGTGATGAACCAGCTTGAGGGCGGCGCCATCCACGGCACCTCCGTCGCGCTGCTGGAGCAGGTTCGCTTCGACCGCCAGCGCATCACCAGCGATGCCTGGGAAACCTACCCCATCCTCCGCTTCTCCGAAGTCCCCCAGGTGCAGGTCGAGCTGATCGCCCGCCCCGAAGCCCCCTTCCTCGGCGCCGGGGAGGCCGCCATGAGCCCCGCCATCGCTGCCATCGCCGCCGCCATCCACGATGCGCTCGGCGTCCGGCCGCGCGCGCTGCCCTTCACGCCGGAGAACATCGCCGCCGCCATGGATGCCGAGGCATGACGACGAATCTCACGCTCACCCTGGCCTGCACCGCCTCCGACCGCACCCGCCCGGTGCTGGATGGCCGGGTCACCATCCCGGGCGTGGACCTGCTGCCCCTGATCGGCGAGCCGGAGGACATCTTCCGCCGCGCCCTGCGCGACCGCGCCTTCGAGATCACCGAACTCTCCATGGGCAGCCACATCGTTACCACCGCGCGCGGCGACAGCCCCTATGTCGGCGTGCCGGTCTTCCTCTCCCGCGCCTTCCGCCATTCCGCCATCTACATCCGCACCGACCGCGGCATTCGCAGCCCGGCGAATCTCGCCGGCCGCACCATCGGCCTGCCGGAATACCAGCAGACTGCCGCCCTCTGGGTCCGCGGCATCCTGCGGGAGCATTACGGGGTGGACACGCGCCGCATCGCCTGGCGCACCGGCAGCGAGCGTGTGGCCATCACCCTGCCCGAAGGCTTCGACGTGCAACCCCTCGGCATGGACCTGCCGCGGGCATTGGCGGAAGGCCGGATCGACGCGCTGATCGCCCCGCGCCCGCCCGCCTGCTTCCTCGACGGCAGCGCCCCGGTCGCCCGCCTCTATCCCGACTACAGGGCGGAGGAGATCGCCTGGCACAAGGCGACCGGCTTCTTCCCCATCATGCACTGCCTCGCCGTGCGGAAGGATGTGGCCGAGCGCCATCCCTGGCTGCCCCTCGAATTGTTCCGCGCCTTCGCCAAGGCGCGCGCGCTCTCGCTCTCCGAACTGCAACTGGTCAATGTCCTCCGCGTCTCGCTCCCCTGGATCGCCGCCGCCTATGAGGAGCAGGCCGCCATCATGGGCGGCGATCCCTGGCCCTACGGCTTCGCCCGCAACCGCGACGAGATCGCCGCCATGATCCGCTACGCCGTCGCAGATGGCCTTGCCGCGCGCGAGATCCCGCCCGAAGCCCTGTTCCACTCCAGCACCTTGCAGGAGGCCGCATGACCGACCCGATCCTGGTCGCGGGCGGCGGCATCGGCGGCCTCGGCGCCGCCCTGGCCCTGGCGCGCGCCGGCTTCCCTGTCCGCCTCTTCGAGCGCCTGCCGGAATTCCGCGAACTTGGCGCCGGCATCCAGCTCGGACCCAATGTCTTCCACATGTTCGACCGCCTCGGCATCCGCGAAGCCATTGATGCCGATGCCGTCCGCCCCGACGCGCTGGTCATGCGCTGCGCCCTCCGCGGCCATGAGATCACTCGCATCCCCCTCGACGGCATGGTGGCGCGCTATGGCAATCCCTATGCCGTCACCCATCGCGCCGACCTGCATTCCACGCTGCTGCGCGCCTGCCAGGCCCAGCCCGGCATCGTGCTGGAGACCAGCCGCACGGCCGCAGGCTTCACCCAGGACGCCACCGGCGTCACCCTCCGCTTCGAGGACGGCACCGAGGCCCGCGGCACCGCCCTGATCGGCGCCGATGGCCTCTGGAGCCGCATCCGCCAGCAGGTCATGGGCGACGGCAAGCCGACCGTCTCCGGCCACATCGCCTATCGCGCCGTCCTGCCCATGGAGCAGGTGCCGGAAGACCTGCGCCAGACCCGCGTGGTGCTCTGGGCCGGGCCGCGCATCCACCTGGTCCACTACCCGCTGCGCCGCGGCGAGCTGATGAACCTCGTCGCCGTCTTCCACTCCGACCATTATGAAGAAGGCTGGGACCAGGCCGGCGACACCGCGCTGCTCTGGCGGCACTTCGCCGGCACGCGCCCCGAGGTCCGCGCCATGCTGGAGCGCATCGAGACCTGGCGCTTCTGGGTGCTCTGCGACCGCGAACCGCAGCGCGGCTGGACCCGGGGCCGCGTCACCCTGCTCGGCGACGCTGCGCATCCCATGCTGCAATACCTGGCGCAGGGCGCGAACATGGCGCTGGAGGATGCGGTCTGCCTCGCCGACCAGCTCCGCCTGCATGGCGACATCCCGAAGGCGCTCTCCGCCTATGAGGAGCTGCGCGTCCTCCGCGCCGGCCGCGTGCAGGTCATGGCCCGCGTCTATGGCGAATTCTACCACGCCGCCGGGGTGAAGGCCGAATTGCGCGATATGCTCCTCGGCAGCCGCGACCCGGTCGCGGCGCGGGAAAGCATGGCCTGGCTCTACGAAAAGCCGCTCTGGCCCGGTGCGCAATGACTTGCGGAGTCCCGGGATGCCGTCCTAGCTAGGCGTGATCGAAGCGCGCCGCGCCAGACGGCCGCGCCGGAGGAATCGCCATGCCGAACCTGTCCCGCCGTACCGCGCTTGCGGTCCTTCCTGTCCTCGCCGCGCCCGCCATCCTGCGCGCCCAGCCTGCCTGGCCGAATGGCACCATCCGCATCATCGTCCCCTTCGCCGCCGGCGGCTCGACCGATGCGGTGGCGCGGCTGGCCGCCTCCGGCCTGCAACCGCGCCTCGGCGTACCCGTCGTCGTGGAGAACCGCAGCGGCGCCGCCGGCTCCATCGGCACCGATGTGGTCGCCAAGGCGAAGCCGGATGGCCAGACCTGGCTCATCACCTTCGACAGCCACGCCACCATGCCGGCGCTGCTCGGCCACCTGCCCTTCGACCTGACGCGCGACCTGGATCCCGTCATGCTGATCGGCGGCGCGCCCTATGTCATCGCCACCCAGACGGCGAAGCCCTATCGCAGCATCGCGGACATCATCGCTGCTGCAAAGGCGAAGCCGGAGGCGCTCAGCTACGGCTCCACCGGCAACGGCACCATCGGCCATCTGGCAATGATCCTGCTCACCGGCCGCGCCGGGGTGAAGATGGCGCATCTGCCCTATCGCGGCGGCGGCCTCGCGGTGAACGATGCGGTGGCAGGGCACATTGATTGCATGATCGGCAGCGCCGCCCTGGTCGCGCCGCAGATCGCCGGCGGCCAGTTGCGTCCGCTGCTGCAGTTCGGCCCCGAACGCCTGCCTGCCCTGGCCGAAACTCCCACTGCCGCCGAAGCTGGCTTCCCCGGACTCGAAGCCGTCGCCTGGTGGGGTGCCTTCGCCCCGCACGGCACCCCGCCCGAGGCCATCGCCCGCTTCGGCGCCGCCCTCCGCGAGACCTTCCAGGAGGACCGCATCCGCCATCAGATGGAGCACACCCAGCAGGCCCGCTTGGTCCTGGCCGGCCCCGAGGAACTGCGCCGCTTCCTCGATACTCAGATCGAGACCTGGGGCAGGGTGGTCCGAGAGAACCGCATCCGCGCGGACTGACCCTCCGGCCACTCAGGCATTTCCGCCGCTCTTGAAATTGCCATAGCGGGGCGGGTCGCTCGCGGGCTGCAGCCCGCAGCCTGCCCCGACGAGGAGCACCAGGCCCATCAGCGCAACGCGCAGGATGCATGGCATGCGGCTGTCCCTCCGCCTCCCGGCCGCCGCTACCAACGCGCCATCCGGCGGCCCGGATTGAGAGCCGGGCCCGATAGGTGCTGGGCCGGCCCGGCGGGTCCTTTCCGCCCTGGCGGCGTCAGGCCGAAAATTCCCTCGCCGGCCCTCGGCCTCCGCCTGCCGGGACAGGCTCTAGGCCGCCGTCAGCCCCAGCCTCTCGTCGCGCCGCCGCAGCCAGTGCACCAGCGGCAGCGCCGCCAGCACCATCCACAGCTTCCCCACCACCTGCCCGGCCAGGAAGTCCAGGCTGCCGAAGGCCAGCCAGAGGAAGATCACGCTGTCCGCCACCAGCCCGGCGAGGCTGCTCGCCATCACCGCCGCCACCAGCCCGCGCCGCTGCAAGGGCGTGTAGACGACAAGATCCGCCGTCTCGCTCAGCAGGAAGGCAATGGCCGAGGCCAGCACCAGAGAGGCCGGCGCCAGCAGCGCCGACAGCGCCGCGCCCGCCAGGATCGCCCCCGCCGCCCAGGCCAGGCCGAGCCGCCGCTGCACCAGGTCCCGCAGCACCAGCGCCAGCCCCACCATCAGCACCCCGGAAGGCGCCATCAGCCCCGGCCACACCGGGATCAGGCAGGGCCCATCCGGCGCGCAGACCGTGCCTGCATGGCCGATCAGCCAATTCGCCGCCGGGATGCAGAGTCCGAATCCGGCCAGGAACAGCAGGCCCTCGGTCCGCCGCCGGCCGGTCACCGCACGGGTCATGCCACTCATGGGATCCCGATCAGCTTGTGGATCTGCAAGGAGAGCCTCCAGCGCGGATGCGTTAGGCAATAGGCCACCGCGGCGGCGGTATTGGCAACGCGCTCCGGCCCATCCATGGGTTGAAGGAAGAAATGGCGGAAGCGCAGCCCCTCCAGCGCCTCCGGCGGCAGGGCGGGCTGTGGCCAGACCAGCTTCAGCTCGTCGCCCTCGGTCAGGCGCAGCGGCGCGCCGGCCTTCGGGCTGACGCAGATCCAGTCAAGGCCGGCCGGCGGCAACAATGTGCCATTGGTCTCCACCGCAATGCTGAAGTCGCGGCCGTGCAGCGCCTGGATCAGCGCCGCATCCACCTGCAACAGCGGCTCCCCGCCCGTCAGCACGGTGAAACGGTGCTCCGCCCCGCCCATCCAGCTCCCCTCGATGGCATCGGCGAGCATGGCCGTATCCGCGAAGCGCCCGCCGCCCGGACCATCCGTGCCGATGAAATCAGTATCGCAGAAGGTGCAGACGGCTGCCGCGCGATCCTCCTCGCGCCCGCTCCAGAGGTTGCAGCTGGCGAAACGGCAGAACACGGCCGGGCGCCCGGCCTGCGCCCCTTCGCCCTGCAAGGAGGCGAAGATCTCCTTCACCGCATAGCTCACGGCCCGCCTCCGCCTGGACGGGTGGCATAGGCATCCCACCCCTTGCGCCGCAGCTCGCAGGCCGGGCAGGTACCGCAGCCGTAGCCCCAGGGATGGCGCTGCGTCCGGTCGCCGAGATAGCAGCTATACGTCTCCTCGACGATCGCCCGCACCAGCGCAGCGCCGCCCAGCGCCTCGGCCATCCGCCAGGTTTCCGCCTTGTCCAGCCACATCAGCGGCGTGTGCAGCACGAAGCGCCGCGCCATGCCGAGATTCAGCGCCACCTGCAATGCTTTGATAGTGTCGTCGCGGCAGTCCGGATAGCCCGAATAATCCGTCTCGCACATGCCGCCAACGATGTGCCGCAGCCCGCGCCGGTACGCCAAGGCCGCCGCGAAGGTCAGGAACAGCAGGTTGCGGCCCGGGACGAAGGTGTTGGGCAGTCCATCCGCCCCCATCTCGATGGCGACCTCGCGCGTCAGCGCGGTGTCGGACACCGCGCGCAGTGCATCCAGCGCCAGCAGGTGATCCTCGCCGAGCCGCGCCGCCCATTCCGGGAATTCCCGCATGATGCGCGCCCGGAAGGCGGCACGGCACTCCAGCTCCACCCGGTGCCGCTGGCCGTAGTCGAAACCGATGGTCTCCACCCGCGCGAAGCGGTCCAGTGCCCAGGCCAGGCAGGTCGCCGAATCCTGCCCGCCGCTGAACAGAACAAGCGCGCCTTCATCTGTCATGCCGCCAGCCTCTCCGCCGCCCAGCGCGCCGTCTCCGCCACCACCGGATCGGCATCCTCCGTCAGTCCCCGTGCCACGCCGCGCAGCGCCGGATCCCCCGAATTCCCGATCGCCACCAGCACGTTGCGCACGAAGCGGTTGCGCCCGATGCGCTTGATCGGGCTGCCGCTGAACAGCGCCCGGAACGCCGCATCGTCCAGCATGGCCAGTTCCGCCAGCTTCGGCGCATTCAGCTCCGCGCGCGGCGCGAAGGCGGGCTCGCTATGCGCCCGGGCGAATTTGTTCCAGGGGCAGACCGCGAGGCAATCGTCACAGCCATAAATCCGGTTGCCCATCCGCGCGCGGAGTTCCTCCGGGATCGGCCCCTTGTGCTCGATTGTCAGGTAGCTGATGCAGCGCCGCGCATCCAGCCGGTAGGGCGCCGGGAAGGCGTCCGTCGGGCAGGCGGAGAGGCAGCGACGGCAGGAACCGCAATGGTCCGCCTCCGCCGCATCCGCCGGCAGGGGGAGGGTGGTGTAGATCTCCCCCAGGAACAGCCAGGACCCGTGCCTGCGCGACACCAGGTTGGTGTGCTTGCCCTGCCAGCCGAGTCCCGCCCGCTGCGCCAGCGGCTTCTCCATCACCGGCGCCGTATCCACGAAGACCTTGAGATCCGTGCCCTTCCAGCGCTCCGCCATCCAGCGCCCCAGCGCCTTCAGCTTCTTCTTCACCAGGTCGTGGTAGTCCCGGTTGCGCGCATAGACGCTGATGGCCGCGCGATCACGTTGCGCCAGGATCGCCAGCGGATCCTCCCCCGGCGCATAGGATATTCCGAGCGAGACGACGCTCACCGCCTCCGGCCACAGCGCGCGCGGATGGGCGCGCTGCGCGGCGCGGTCCGCCATCCAGCCCATCTCGCCATGCATCCCTTCGGCCAGGAAGCGGTCCAGCCGCTCCCGCACCTCGTCCGGCAGATGCGCCTCCGCGAAGCCCACGGCATCGAAGCCGAGGCGCAGCGCCTCTGCCCGGATTTCCTCTCTTGCCTCAGCCCCGTCCACGATAAGGCTGTACCTCCTGCGGCGGGATCCACACCCCGGCGGGCGGCTCGCCGCTCTGGAAGAACACGTCGATCGGGATGCCTCCGCGCGGATACCAGTAGCCGCCGATGCGCAGCCAGGCCGGCGCAAGCTCCGCGATCAGCCGCCGCGCGATCGCGACGGTGCAGGACTCATGGAAGGCCCCGTGATTGCGGAAGGCGGAGAGGTACAGCTTCAGCGACTTGCTCTCCACCAGCCAGTCCGCCGGCACGTAGTCGATCACCAGATGCGCGAAGTCCGGCTGCCCGGTCAGCGGGCAGAGGCTGGTGAATTCCGGTACCGTGAAGCGCACGCAATAGCGCAGTCCCGGATGCGGATTGGGCACGCGCTCCAGCACCGCCTTCTCCGGACTCTCCGGAATCCCGGCGGGCCGGCCCAGCAGGGTCAGCCCCGACACATCCGTGGTCGCTTCGTGGCTCATAATGCGTCCTCGCGGTCCTCGGCCAGGCTTTCCGCCGCCGCATCCACCGGCAGCGCATCGCCCATCTCCCAGCCTGCCGCCAGCGCGGCGGCGTGCTCCTCGAACCGTCCCTCCAATATGGCCCCGCGCAGCCCCCGCATCAGGTCCTGGTAGTACTGGATGTTGTGCCAGGTCAGCAGCATCGGCCCGAGCATCTCCTCCGCCTTGAACAGGTGGTGGAGATAGGCACGCGAATGCCGCGTGCAGGCCGGGCAGCCGCAGGCCGGGTCCAGCGGCCGCGGATCCTCCGCATGTTTCGCGTTGCGGATGTTCAGGACGCCCCGGCTGGTATAGGCCCGCCCGGTGCGCCCGCTCCGCGTCGGGATGACGCAGTCGAACATGTCGATCCCGCGCCGGACGCCGCCGACCAGGTCCTGCGGCGTCCCCACCCCCATCAGGTAGCGCGGCCGGTCCTGCGGCAGCAGCGGCACGGTGCAGTCCAGCACCGCGAACATGGCCTCCTGCCCTTCGCCCACCGCCAGGCCGCCCACCGCATAGCCCTCGAAGCCGATCGAGGTCAGCGCTGCCACGCTCTCCGCCCGCAGTGCCGGATAGACGCTGCCCTGGACGATGCCGAACAGCCCGTACCCCTCCCGCGGCACGAAGGCATCCCGGCACCGCTTCGCCCAGCGCATGGACAGCCGCATGGACGCCGCCGCCTGCTCCTCCGTCGCCGGGAAGGGCGTGCACTCGTCCAGGCACATGGTCACGTCGGCGCCGAGAAGATGCTGGATCTCCACGCTCCGCTCCGGCGTCAGCCGGTGCTTCGAGCCATCCACATGGCTGCGGAAGGTGACGCCGTCCTCATCCATCTTCCGCAGCTCGGCCAGGCTCATCACCTGATAGCCGCCGGAATCCGTCAGGATCGGCCCGTGCCAGTCCATCAGCCTGTGCAGCCCGCCGAGCCGCGCCACACGCTCCGCCCCTGGCCGCAGCATGAGGTGATAGGTATTCCCCAGCACCATCCGCGCCCCGGTCGAGCGCACCGCATCCGCGGTCATCGCCTTCACCGTGCCGGCGGTGCCGACGGGCATGAAGACTGGTGTCTCCACCTCCCCATGCGCGGTGTGCAGCACCCCGGCGCGCGCGGCGCCATCCCGCCCGGCCTCGGTCCAGCGCAAGGTCATGCCACGGCCTCCGGCGCCGGGAAGAGCAGGCTGGCATCGCCATAGCTGTAGAACCTGTATCCCTCGGCCACGGCATGGGCATAGGCGGTGCGCATCCGCTCCGTGCCGCTGAAGGCGCAGACCAGCATGAACAGCGTGCTCTTCGGCAGGTGGAAATTGGTCATCAGCGCATCCGCCGCACGGAAGCGATGCCCCGGCAGCAGGAAGATGTCAGTCAGCCCGCGGAAGGGCCGCACCGGCCGCAACCGGTCCTCCACCCCCTGCGCCGCCGTCTCCAGCAGCCGCAGCGCCGTGGTGCCGATGGCGATGATGCGCCGTCCCGCCGCCCGCGCCGCGTTGACCACTGCCGCCGCCTCCTCCGTCACTTCGCCCCATTCGGCATGCAGCCGATGCGCGCGCGGATCCTCACCCCGCAGCGGCAGGAAGGTTCCCGCCCCGACATGCAGGGTGACCGTGGCGCGCCGCACCCCGCGCGCCTCCAGCGCCGCCAGCAGCCGGTCGGTGAAGTGCAGGCTGGCCGTGGGTGCCGCTACCGCCCCCGGCTGGCGCGCGAAGATCGTCTGGTAGTCCTCCCGGTCCTCCGGCCGCGGCCCCTCCGGCCGGGCGATATAGGGGGGCAGGGGAACCTCCCCCGCCCGCTCCAGCGCCGCCGCCAGGGCCGCCTGGTCCGACCCGAAGTCCAGCCGCACGGTCCCGTCCGCCAGGCGCTCCACCACCCGGGCGGCGAGGTCCGGCGCCCCCTCGATCACCACGCTGTCCCCTGGCCGCAGCCGCCGGGCATTGCGCACCAGCGCCTGCCAGATGCCGCCATCCTCCGCCCGATTCAGCAGGATCTCCAGCGCCGCATTCCCGCGCCGCGCCCGCAGCCGGGCCGGGATCACCCGCGTATCGTTCACCACCATCACATCGCCCGGCTCCAGCAGCCCGGGCAGGTCGCGCACGCCGCGGTCCTCCAGCCCCTCCGGCCGCACCACCAGCAGGCGCGCGGCATCGCGGGGCCGGGCGGGCTGCTGCGCGATCAGCCTTTCCGGCAGCTCGAAATCGAAATCACCCGTCCGCAGGACGGGCAAGGAGGCGAGGGCAGGGGGGGTGAGCACGCGGGGGCGGTAGCCTGCCGCCCCCCCGAAGGCAAGCCGCCCGGGCTGGCCGCGCCACCCCCGAACCGGCTATGGGCGAATGCGCCGCTTCCGCAAGGATTCGTCGATGCGCCTTTCCGCCCTGCTCGCCGTTCTCGTCGCCCTGCTGCCCGGCCTGGCCCCCGCCCAGCCCTTCACCTTCGCCGCCTTCGGCGACATGCCCTACTGCAACCCCCGCGACCCGGAAGGCTGCCGCGGCGAACTCGCCCGGGTCGAGGCTCTGGTCGGGACCATCAACGCCGCCCGCCCGGCCTTCTCCATCTTCCTCGGCGACACCAAGGGCGGCGGCGAGAGCTGCGCCGACCCGATCATCCTGGACCGCACCGAGGCCTGGTTCGGCCGCATCGCCGGCGCGCTGATCTACACCCCGGGCGACAATGAATGGACCGATTGCTGGCAGACCCGTGCTGGCAGCTTCGACCCGCTGGAGCGGCTGCAGGCCCTGCGCGAACGCTTCTTCGCCCTGCCGCGCAGCCTCGGCCGCGCCCCGCTGCCGCTCACCCGGCAGGCGGATGCCGATCCCGCGCACCGCCTCTACACCGAGAATGTGCGGTGGGAGCGCAACGGCGTGCTCTTCGTCACCGTTCATGTCCCGGGCTCCGACAACAACCGGCCGATGGTGCAGAGCGGCGAGGTCCCGCCCGGCTCGCCCCGCGAATACCCCGCCCGCAACCAGGCCAACCTGGCCTGGATCGCCGATGCCTTCGCCCTGGCCGAGCGCGCCGGCCACCGCGCCCTGGTCTTCGCCTTCCAGGCCGACCTCTACTACCGCGACCGCTGCGGCCGCGGTACGGTCGAGGGTCATCAGGACACCCGCCGCGCCCTGGCCGAGGGCGCGCAGCGCTTCGGCCGCCCGGTCCTGCTGGTGCATGGCGACAGCCATTTCTACCTTCTGGACAAGCCCGTGCCGGATGTGCCGAACCTGACCCGCCTGATGGTCCCCGGTGCGCGGGACATCCGCGCCGTGCTGGTCACCGCCAACCCCGCCGCGCCCGAGCCGTTCCGCTTCCAGTTGATCGGTCAGCCCGACCGCCCTGCGCACCCCGGCTGCTAGCCTTCCTCGATCGCGTCCACCCGGTGCGGATAGAAGGCCAGGTACCCCGCGATCTGCGCCACGGCCGGGTAGGGGTGCTCATAGCTCCAGGCGGCGTTCTCCGCCCGCTGCCCGCCCGCGGCGATGGTGAAGTAGCTGGCATTGCCCTTGTACGGGCAATGCGTCGCATGCGCCGTCCGGTGCAGCAGCGCCATCCTCGCATCCTCGCGCGGGATGTACTGCACCGGCGGATAGGACGCCTCCCGCAGGGTCAGCGCCCGGTTGGTTTCGGCGATCACTTCGCCGCCCAGCCGCACCCGCACCCGCTTCGGATTGGGCTCGATCGTGATCGGATGGTCCGGACCGGGGAGCTTCATGGCCTTCACCTCCTGCTGTTGCCGGCCTGAACGCGCCACCGCGCCCGCCGGCACGAAAACCCTTCCCCCCGCGGCCGATCCCTTCTTTCATGCCCCCTTCGGCATGGAGAGTAACGAGGAATGGAACGCTGCGACACGCTGCTGACTGCGGCCCGCCTGCCGGATGGCCGCCGGGACATGCGCATCGCCATCCGCGCCGGCCGCATCGCCGCCATTCTTCCGCCAGGTGCCGATGCCCCCGAAGCCACCCAGACCTATGATCTCCAAGGCGACCTGGTCCTCCCCGGCCTGACCGACGGCCATATGCATCTCGACAAGACCCTCTTCGGCCTGCCCTGGACCCCGCACGCCGCCGAGCCCTTCCGCATGAGCCGGATCGAGACCGACCAGCGCCTACTCCCCTCCCTCCCGCTCTCCACCGTGGAGCGCGCCGGCGCGCTCATCCGCCGCTGCGTGGCGCATGGCACCGCGCATATCCGCAGCCATGCCGACATCACCCCCGCCTTCGGCCTCTCGGCGCTGGAGGGCGTGCTCTCCGCCCGCGCCGCATACGCCCATGCCGTGACGGTGCAGATCGTTGCCTTCCCCCAGGCCGGCATCATGCGTGCCCCTGGCACGGCGGAACTGCTGGACGCCGCCATGCGCGCCGGCGCCGACCTGGTCGGCGGCATTGACCCCTGCGAGGTGGACCGCGACCCCAAGGGCCAGCTCGACACCATCTTCGCCCTCGCCGAGCGGCACGGCACCGGCATCGACATCCACCTGCATGAGCCCGGCGAGATGGGCCTGTTCAGCCTGCAGGAGATCTGCGCTCGCACCCGCGCGCATGGCATGCAGGGCAAGGTTACGATCAGCCACGGCTTCTGCCTCGGCGGCATCTCGGAATCGAAGCAGCAGGCCGCCGCGGCGCTGATGGCCGAATGCGGCGTCGCCCTGGTCAGCCACGGCGCCGGCGGCGCCACCCTGCCGCCGCTGATGCTGCTGCGCCAGGCCGGCGTGCAGGTCTTCTGCGGCAATGACGACGTGCGCGACACCTGGAGCCCCTACGGCACCGGCGACATGCTGGAACGCGCTGCCATCATCGGCTGGCGCGTGGATCTCCGCACCGATCCGCTGCTTGGGGAGCTGTTCGACATGATCGGCCCGGCCGGCGCCCGCGCCCTCGGGCAGGAGCCTGCCGCGCTGCTACCTGGTGCTCCTGCCCATCTCTTCACCCTGCCCGCCGAGACCATCCCCGAGGCGATCGGCCAGCACCCGCCCCGCCGCTTGATCTTCTTCGCCGGCCGCCTGGTGGCGCGCGACGGCGCCTTTCTGGGCTGAATGAGGGGAGGGGGCCGATGCCCCTGACTCTACGCTAGCGTTCCCATGCGGGGCCGCCTCGGATGGTGAGCGGTCCTGTGCGGACGACAGTATGGATGGCGGCGGGAACAGGTGCTCCGGTTGCGCGGGATACGGCGCGTAAATGTCAGCGCGGCAATTCGGGAACAAGTAGCCGAGAGATACGCTGCCCCGGTAGTTACACCGCCAGGCGGACCGTCTAGATAGGCCGCCAGAAAGGCCCTGGAAGGCTGAGGTTGAACGACACAACCCAGGATATCCGAAGATAATCGTTTCCGGATTTCTTCAGGATAACTTGGTTTCAAATTACATATCAATAAGGAAAAAATAGAGAAGGCCTCTCCCCAAGTTATGTAGTGGCATTTATGCCCTGGCTGGGGATTGCAGTAATGGAGAGCGGTTCGCTAGACTCGCCAACCCGGATACGTCGCATCAGATGCGCCATTCTTGTTGGACGTGTGTCCGACTGTGCGGGTACAGCGAGCAACTCCAGGAATGATTCGGCCTCCTCGACATCCTACCAGTTCGCCTCCTTTTCGCTCGACATAGAGCGCGGGACGCTCGCCGCCCCGGAAGGCCGCATTATCCCCCTCCGGCCGAAATCGGCCGAACTCCTCTGCCATCTCGCCGAGCATGCCGGGCGCGTGGTGTCGCGCGACGCGCTGATGGCCGCGATCTGGCCGAATGTCTTCGTGACGGATGACAACATCACGCAATGCGTCACCGAGATCAGGCGCGCCCTGGGCGTGACTGGCGCGCAACTGCTGCGCACTCTGCCGAAGCGCGGCTATGTGCTTGATGCGGAGGTGACGCGGCGAAACAGTCCCGCGAAACCACCTTCCACCTCCTCCGAGCTGGCGCAGTTGACCGTGAATGTCATTCAGCCCGGGATAATCTCCCATCGCGGCAGGTTCACGAAGACGGCGCACGGCAGTTTCGTTGCCTGCTTCGATAGCTGTACCGACGCCTTGCAGTGTTCAATGAGGCTGCAGCAGAACGTGGCCTCAGCCGAAGTGGGATCCATTCCCGAGAGGCGCATCCGCCTTCAGTTGGGCCTCCATTTCGGGGAAGTCTCCCTGGCGGATGATGACGCGTTCGGCCAGGTGGTGGAGGTCGCAGTGCGGCTGTGCGAGCGCGCGGAGCCCGGCACCATTCTCCTGACGGATGCCGTGCAGGCCGAAATCGGTTCGCGTTTCGAGTTCAAGGCCAATGATCTCGGGGAACTGCGGCTGCCCGACATTGACCATCCGCTGCGCACCTTTCAGCTTCGTCTCCCCGCGGACACGCACGCCGCACATGGTGCGCTTCCGTTCGGCCAGCCCCGACGGGCCGAAGTCCCTGCAGTCGCCGTCCTGCCGTTTCGGGATTTGGATATGCCTGCGGGGCAAAGCCACATGGGCGACGGCATCCTGGAGGAAATTGCCCTGCGACTGGCCACCCTCAGGGAAGTCACGGTCATATCGCCAACGTCCACGCTCCGGTACCGGGACGCCGTGCCCGACATTTCGCGCGTAGCGCAGGATTTCGGAGCCCGGTACGTGATTTCCGGCTCTATACAACGGTCTGGCTCACGCCTGCGGATCAGGGTCCTCCTCTCCGATGCGGAGACTGCCGGTATCGTCTGGTCGAATATCTACGAAGGCGATCTGGAACGTATCTTCGATCTGCAGGACCAGATCACCTTCGACATCCTGGCGACCGTCGCCCCTCAGATTCGCGAAGCGGAGTTGCGGCGGGCCCGGTCGAAGCCTCCGGAGAATCTGGGCGCCTACGACTACTTTCTGCGCGGGGTCGAGCTTCTGCGGGGCAAGGACATCGAGGAGTTCGATCGGGCGCACAGCATGTTCAAGAAAGCCATGCAGGCAGACGAATACTATGCGCCGACCTATGCCTACGCCGCGTTCTGGCACATCCGGAACATTGCCCAGGGATGGTCAAGCGATCCTGTGTTCGACGTACGCCAGGCGATGGCGCTGTCCGCCCTGGCGATCGAGCATGAACCGAGCAATGCACTGGGGCTCGCGATTCACGCCCACTGCCGGTCATTCATTCTGCATGACTACGAAGCAGCTTTGCCGCTGCACAAGCGGGCGGTAGCACGATCGCCCAATCACGCCTTCGTCCTGTCATTCAGCAGCCTGACGCACAGCTACGTGGAGGACTCTGCCAAGGCACTGGCGGAGGCCGAGCGAAGCGTCCGCCTGTCGCCCCACGACCTCTACTCCTTCTGGCTCTACATGGTCCTCGCTGTGGCTCACTACGCCAACCGTAATTTCGAGGAAGCGGCGGTCTGGTCGAAGCGGGCGTTTCACGAAAACAAGCATTTCTCGGCCAACCTCCGGACCTTGGCTGCCAGCCTGAGTGCTGTCGGGAGGTTGGAAGAGGCGCGTGGCGTAGGCGCGATCCTCATGCGGACGGACCCCGCCTTTCGGATTTCGCAGTATGCTCGGTTATGCCCGTGGGCCGTACCGCATACCAAGGAGGAGTTCCTGTCCAACCTGAAACTGGCGGGATTGCCCGAGTGATCCTGGTGTATTCCAGGCAAAAAGGAGGAAACCATGGGCGGAATGCTGGTCGAATGCCCCTGCTTTGGGTGCCCGGAACCGGTCTTATACGTCAGCAAGGAACAACCCCTCCTCGTTCAGAACCAGAAGGACATCCGAGGCCCGGTGGCAAGAGCCCGGTTTTCCCGCCGGTACTGGGACGCCGACTTCTATGGACTTGCAATATTGGCGGAGTTTGCGCAGCAGCCCTGGGCAAGCACCATCGTGCTGCAGCCGCCTCCCGCGACCGACTCTTCGGAAACCGAAGCGGAACTTGCAACACTGCTCCAGCTCGCGGAAGCCGAGCGGCCGGTACGGATCAGCGAGATCGTGGCGCAGGACGGCTCAGGGTTCCTGAATTACTTTCTTCGCCTGCTGATGATGTCGGAGGAGAGCCATCCGGCGACGTTCAAGGTGATAAAGGCGGCTGCACGAGTTTCAGAAATGCTGATGGCGCATTACAAGATGCAATACAGTCGTGCCAGACCCCAGCAGCTTGCCCCCGCCCTGATGCCCCCGATTCCGGCGCAGCTGCATCCGGCCTATCCGAGCGGACATGCGATGATGTCGCGCCTCATAGCGCTATGTCTGTCCGACGTCGTCCCTGATGAGTACCACGCTGCGCTGCTGCAGTTGTCTGCACAAATCGCGGAGAACAGGGAGATCGCGGGTGTACACTTTCCCTCTGACTCCAGGGGTGGGCAGTCGGCGGCCGAACAAGCCCACAAGATTTTGGCATCCGGACCCCTTTACGCCGGCCTCCTGAAGGACGCACGTGACGAGTGGAGTTTTGTTCCCTGATCCTGCGGTGCCCGTTCGGGCAGCCGATTTGCAGGCGAGGGCGCGGTCCGCTCAGGGTTCGGGGCACCTGCTCGGTGCCGTGCCGCTACGCCGGCTCGCGTTCCCGAATGGCCATCATCTGCTGGAATGCGGGCCGTGCATGGCAGGCCGAGAGCCACTCCTTGACCCGGGGCGCAGCGTCGAACAGTTCAGGGGCGGGCATCGCGTAGCGGAGCACCTCGGCCACGTTGATGTCCGCGACCGTGAACCGTCCACCTACAAGGAAGTCTGCGCCCTCAAGCGCCGCGTTGAGCACGCCGAACGGACCGCGAAGGGCATCTATGGCCCTCTGGGCCCTCGCCGGATCGCGCTCGGCGGGTGGGTAGGAAACCCGGTGATACAGGATCTCAATAGTGTGCGGTTCGGCTTCCGTGGCCGCCCACAGGGACCACATGGACATCAGGCCGTCTTCCTTGAGATCCGCAGGCCCCAGCGAGCCACCGTACTTCTTCGCAAGGTACAGATTGATGGCGAGGCTCTCGCAGAGGATGTAGCCATCGTCATCCATCGCCGGGATATGGCCGTTCGGGTTCACCTTGAGGAACTCGGGCGAGCGGGTGTTCAGCGGCGCATCGGCGGCCGACGGATCAGCGAGCCTATAGGCCTGGACGACCGGAACATGGCGGAATGGCAGGTTAATCTCATTGGCCAGCCAGATGTTCCGCGATGCCCGCGACCGGTAGACGCCGTAGATGGTCAGCATGAGAGCCCTCCCTGCGGCGCATCCTGCAACACCACGGCGATTCGCGCCACCACGGTCCTCTTGCCTCAGCCTCCGCGATCGGCCGAATGCGACCCCCCACTAGCCCTGCGTCTCAGCCCCCCTGGGCCCGCGCCGCCGCCAGTTCCTTCCGCAGCGCCCGCATCTCCTCGAAGCGCTTGGTCACGTCGCGCAGGATCGCGGCGATGCCCTCGATGCAGCCCGCTGCGTCGTGCAGCGGCAGCACGGTGAATTCCAGGGAGATGCGCTTGCCATCCCTGCGCAGCGCCGGCACCGCCAGCAGGTCGCCATGCCCGTAGCGGCTCTCCCCGGTCCGCATCACCTGATCATAGCCAGTCCAATGCCGCGCCCGCTGCGGTTCCGGGATGATGATGTCCAGCGATTGGCCGAGTGCTTCCGCCGCGGTGAAGCCGAAGATGCGCTCCGCCCCCGCATTCCAGAAGCGGATCACGCCCTCCCGGTCGGCATAGACGATGGCGTCCGATGGCGTTTCCAGCAGCGCCCGGCCCAGCCGGTCCAGCTCCGCCCCGGACAAAGCCTTGTCGCTCATGCTCCCGCCTCCCCGCTGTCCGGCTCCGGCCGGAATGCCTGCCGCTCGGTGATGATGAGGTCCATTGGCACGTCATGCGGTTGCGGATGGATGGTCGGCAGCCGCGACTGTTCGAAGCCGATGCCGATGGCCAACGGCTTCTCCGGCATCGCCGCCAGCGTCCGGTCGTAATAGCCACCGCCATAGCCCAGCCGGTAGCCGCGGCCGTCGAAGCCGAGCAGCGGCACCAGCAGCGCCTCCGGCTGCACCCACTCGCCCTCATCCGGCACCGGGATGTTCCAGATGCCCGGCACCATGCGCATATGCGGCCACCATTCGCGGAAGCGCATCGGCCGCGCCTTCTCCACCACCACCGGCAGCGCCAGCCGCGCGCCCCGCCCGTGCAGCGACTGCACCAACGGCCGCGGATCGTATTCCCCCTTGAAGGGCCAGTAGAAGCCGACGCATTTCCCCGCCAGCTCCGGCACCGCTTCCTCGATCCGCGCCGTGATCGCCGCATCCCGCCGCGCCCGCTCCTCGCGCGGCACCGCCAGCCGTTCCGCGATCAACTCCGGCCGCTTCGCCTTGCGCCAGGCCCGGACCTCCTCCCATCCCTGCATCAGCCGAGGCCGCTCTCCAGCGCCCGAAGCACCTCCGCCAGGTCCCGCCGCAGCGCCTCATCCTCGATCCGCGGCAGCGCCTCGCGCAGCCTTCCGATCAGCCCGCCCGGCCGCTGGCAGAGCGCGGCCACGCCTTCCACCCCGGACCCCAGAGCCTCGCGCCGCTGCCGCAGCATGGCGCGCAGCCGCGCCTCTTCCTTCGCCATGCCGCCCCAGTCGGCGGCCAGCAGCGCATCCAGCAGCTCGGCAATCTCGGCGCATCCCAGATAGCCGAGCCAGGACGGATCCAGCTCATGCAGGAAGCAGGGCGGCGAGCTGCACGCGACCGTGGCGTTCGGATCCTCCTCCGGCGGCGCCACCTCGGGCCGCACGGCGCCCTGCGGGCTCATGATCCAGCCTCCGCCGGCTCCCTGGCCCGCTCCCGCCGCGGCGACGCGGCCTCTCCGGCGGCCACTTCCCGCATCGGCTTTCCGCTTGCGCCCCGCCGCAGCATGACGATCTCGCTCACCACGGAAAGCGCAATCTCCTCCGGCGTCCTCGCCCCGAGGTCCAATCCGGCGGGCGCCCGCACCCGCGCCAGATCCGCCTCCGAGAAGCCCTGCTCCCGCAGGAAGTCCAGCACCAGCTTCGACCGCTTCCGGCTGGCGATCACCGCGATATACCCCACCGGCGAGCGCAGCGCCCGCACCGCGGAGAGGTGGTCGCCCTTGTGCTGCGTCGCGATCACCACGCAGTCCCCGGCCGCCGGCGTCAGCCGCTCATATTCGTAGTCGTCGCCGATGATCTCCGCCGCATCCGGGAATTTCGCCCGGTCGGGCGCCGGCGTGTCGCTCACCACCACGTGGAAGCCGAGCGTCGCCCCGAAGCGGCTCAGGCACTCCGCCGCCCGCCCGTGCCCGAGGATCCACAGGCCCGGCTTCGGCAGCACCGGCTCGACATAGACGCGCATGCTGCCGCCGCAGGGCATTCCGGTGCCGAGCACCTCGTCATCCAGGTCCAGATCGATCACCTTCGGCTCGCCTTCCCGCATGCAGTCCAGCGCCGTCTGCCGTACCGCCGATTCCGCGCAGCCGCCGCCCACCCAGCCGGTGAGCAGCGCCCCGTCCCGGCCGATCAGCGCCTTGGACCCGGGCTTGGCCGAGGCGGAGCCCTGCGTCTCCACCACGGTCGCCACGGCATAAGGCTCGCGCCGCTCCCGCAGCCCGAGCATGAGGTCGAGAAGGTCTGCCTGTTCGGTGGTGGTCATCGCCGGATGCCGCTCCTCGCATTGCCGCACCGATCCGCTTCCGGCTTACGCGCTTTCAGCGGGGGGCGCCAGTCATGCAGCAGATGTTGGTCGCCAGCACCCGCAAGGCAAACCGCCTCCACCGCTCTTGACGCCGGATTACCCGACTTAGGAAAATAATCTTGTATTCCTGAAGCAATTCCGCCATTCTCCCCCGCCCACAACGGAGGCTCCCCATGCGCCACTTCACTCCCCGCCGCGAATGGGCTCCGCTCTCCGATGCCGAATGGGCCGCACTTGCCCCTCACGTCCTCCGCGCCACCGGCCCCGGCCGTCCGCTGGCGGATCCCCGCGGGCGCATGGATGCCATCCTCCACATCGCCGTCTCCGGCGAGCCCTGGCGCGCCCTGCCGGACCATTTTGGCAAGTCCGCCACCATCAGCCGGCATTTTCGCCGCCTCGCCCATGCCGGCCTCTGGTCCCGCCTGCTGGAGGCCCTGGCCGACCCGGCCGCCCCGCCCGCGCTCCGCGCCCTGGAATACTGGCTCTGCCGCGCCGCCCGCCGGGCCATGCGCCTGCTCGGCATGGCGGGGCTGGTCCTGGCCCGCCGCCTCGGCCTGCTCACGGCGCTGCCCATGGTGCCCTGGATGATGCCCGACCCGGATTTGTCCGAAAGCGTCCGGCGGTACACATGCAACCTCATGCGTCTCTGGCCGCGATACTGGCCGAGGCCCGGCCTGCTTCGCCTCCTCGGCCGCCTGCTCGCCACCGCCGGCGGCCGCCGCACCTGGTCCAGGCGCTTCGCCCCGCCATGATCCGGGAGGTGCAATTTGGGGACTGGCATCGCCTCCGCTCCGTGTCATGCTGCGCTGCAACCGGAGGCAGGAAGTACCTGCCCCGCGAGAAAACGGGAGAAAGCAAGGGATGCTGCGTCACGTTCTGAGTGGACTGGCCGCCATGGCCGTCGGGACTCTCCTGGCTGGGTCAGCCCTGGCCCAGATGCCGCAGAGCCTGCCTGCCGGGCCCAAGGTCCGTATGGTCGCGGTCACCCAGCCGCTGCCGACCCAGCCGCAATACACCCGCGTGGACATCCCCTATCTGCGGGAGATGATGGCCCAGCGCACCGGCGGCCGGATCGAGACGACCCTCTCCTCCCATGCCGAGCGCAATCTCGGCGGCGCCGAGATCGTGCGCCTCGTCCGCTCCGGCCAGGCCGATCTCGGTGCCGGCACGCTCTCCACCCTCTCCGGCGACGTGCCGATCCTGGACGGCGTGGACCTCGCCGGCCTTGCCCCGCAGATCGGCGTCGCCCGCAAGATCGCCGATGCGATGCTGCCGGTGGCGAACCGCGACCTGGAGCGCTTCGGCGTCCGCCTTGTCATCATCTATCCCTTCCCGGCGCAGGTCATCTTCTGCCGCCAGCCCTTCACCACCCTGGCCGACCTGCGCGGCCGCAAGATCCGCACCTTCGGCAATAGCCTCGTGGACATGGTGACGGCCATGGGCGCCCAGCCCGTCTCCATCGGCTTCCCCGAGGTCTATTCCGCGCTGGAGCGCGGCGTTGTTGATTGCGGCATCACCGGCACAGGCAGCGGCGTCGCCGCCCGCTGGCCGGAGGTGACGACGCATATCTCCAACCTCCCCGTCTCCTGGGCGCTGGCCGGCTACATGGTGAACATCGCCTGGTGGAATCGCCTGGACCCGCAGGTGCGCAGCTTCCTGGAAGGCACCTTCCGGGAGATGACCGACAAGCTGTGGGAGCTGGGCGACGCTGCCACCCGCGACGGTATCGACTGCGCCATCGGCAAGGCGGACCAGTGCCGCATCCACAACCTGGCCCAACGCCCGATGACGGAGGTGAACGCCACCGAGGCCGACCGCGCCCATCTGCACGAGATCCTGGAGAAGAACGTCCTCCCCGGCTTCGTCCGCCGCTGCGGCGCCCGCTGCGGTGAGATCTACAACCAGGTGATCGCGCCGCTGGCCGGCGTGCGCTACGGCGGGTGAGCGGTACGGCGGAACCCGCCATCCTGCGGGCGGCGCGGGGATTGCGTGCGGCAGTCTCCGCGCTCGCCACGGGCATGGCCTATGTGGCGGGATGGAACTACATCGCCTGCGCGCTTTTCATCACCGCCGACGTGGTCGGCCGCAGCACGATCGGCGTCTCCTCCACCGCCACGGTCGAAGTCACCGGCTACATGCTGGCGGGCGGCATCGCCTGGGGGTTGGCGCACACCCTGGCGCGGCGGGCGCATATCCGCGTGGATGTTTGGGTGAACCGGCTGCCTCTGGCGCTGCGCGCCTGGCTGCACTTCCTTTCCCTGCTGCTGCTCGGCGCCTTCGCCGCCTTCTGCGCCTGGGCGGCCTGGGCGCTGGTGGAGGAGAGCATCCTCTTCGACGCGCATGACAACAGCGCGCTTCATCTGCCGCTGGTGGTTCCGCAGGGTCTCTGGATGTTCGGCATCCTCGTCTTCTGCCTGATGATCCTGGTCCTGGCGCTGGAGAGCACGCTGACCCTGCTCCTCGGCCAGCCCGAGGAGCTGGACCGCCTGCTCGGCTCCCGCACGCTGGAGGATGAGACGGCGGAAGCGCTGGAGGCGGTGGAGATGGCACGGCAGGGCAAGACCCAATGATCGCGGTCGTTCTGTTGCTCCTGCTGCTCGGCGTCGCAGTCTTCGCCGCGGTGACGGGCGGCGAGGCCATCCCGGTCACCGAGATCCTGGCGCTGACCGGCGTCTTCCTTATCTTCTTCGGGGCCGGGGTCTACATCGCCGCAGTGTTGGGGCTGCTCGGCATCCTGATCGGCCTCACCTTCTCCGACCGGCCCTGGTGGGCCTTTGCGGGGCAGACGCTCTGGGGACCTTCCAGCAATTTCGTGCTGGTCGCCGTGCCGCTCTTCCTGCTGATGGGGGAGATCCTGCTGCGCGCCGGCCTCTCCGACCGGCTCTACAAGGCGCTGAACATCTGGCTGAACCGGCTGCCGGGCGGGCTGCTGCACACCAACATCGTCTCCTGCGCCGTCTTCTCCGCGATCTCCGGCAGTTCCGTCGCCACCGCGGCGACCATGGGCTCCGTGGCGCTGCCCTATTTCAACGGCACGCGCTACAACCAGCGCATGGTGCTGGGTTCACTTGCCGCCGGCGGGGCGCTGGGCAACCTGATCCCGCCCGGCATCACCTTCATCATCTATGGACTCATCACCGAAACCTCGGTCGGCGCCCTCTACATTGCAGCACTTCTCCCGAGCATCCTGGTCACTGGCCTCTTTGTCCTGGTCATCCTGGTGCATGGGATGCTGCGCCCGCTGGACCGACCGCCACCCTTGCCGCTGCGGCTGAAGCTGAAGGCGCTGCTGGACCTCATCCCCACCATGGTGCTGATGTTCCTGGTCCTCGGCTCCATCTATGCCGGCTATGCCACGCCGACCGAGGCGGCGGCCCTCGGCGTCGTCGGCGCCGCGGCTTTCGCCGCCCTGGAAGGCAAGCTCAGCTTCCGCCTGCTCAACGCCAGTGCTGAGGCGACGGCGCGCAACACCGCGCTGCTCGGCCTCATCATCTTCGGCGCCTATCTGTTGAACTATCTGCTCACCACCATCAACGTGCCGCAGGCGCTGGCGGGCTTCATCGCCGGCCTGCCGCTGCCGCCCTGGGCCATCATGGCCTGCATCCTGGCGCTGTATCTCGCGCTCGGCACCTTCATGGAGGGCTTCTCCATGATCATCACCACGGTGCCGGTCGTCTTTCCCATCGTCACCGCGCTGGGCTACGATCCGATCTGGTTCGGCGTGATGGTGACGATGCTGGTGGAGATCGCCCAGATCAGCCCGCCCGACGGAACGGTGATGTATGTGCTGCAGGGCATGCGGCCGCGGCCGGGGCCGATCACCGATGTCTTCATCGGCGTGACGCCCTTCCTCGGCGCTTATCTGCTCGCCGTGGTCCTGCTGATGATCTGGCCGGGCATTGCCCTCTGGCTGCCCCGCATGATGGGCTGACGATGCAACCGAAAGACTCCTCCGTGACCGAAACCCGGCAACCGCGCCCCATCCGCATCGCTGTTGATATCGGCGGCACCTTCACCGACCTGCAGATCCTGGATGCGCGCAGCGGCGCCGTGCAGTCCTGGAAGACGCCGACCACGCCGGAGGATCCTTCCATCGGCCTGATGACCGGCGTGCGCGAGGCATCCGAACGCTTCGGCTTCCGGCTGGCCGAGGTGGGACTGCTGCTGCACGGCACCACCATCGCCACCAATGCGGTGCTGGAACGCAAGCTCGCCCGCGGCGTGCTGCTGACCACGGCAGGCTTCGAGGACGTGCTGGAGATCACCCGCCATGTCCGGCGGGAACTCTATGTCCTGGATCCCGATCCCTTCCCGGTGCTGATCCCGCGCGATCGCCGCCTCGGCGTGCCGGAGCGCATGCGCGCCGACGGAAGCGTGGAGACGCCGCTGGATGAAGCCGCAATTCCCGCCCTGCTGGCCCGGCTGGATGCGCTGGGGGCGGAGGCGGTCGCGGTCTGTCTGCTGCACAGCTACGTCAACCCGGCGCATGAGCAGCGGCTGAGGGCGCTGATCCAGTCCGCGCGACCGGACCTGCCGGTCTCGCTTTCCAGCGAGATCAGCCCGGAGATCCGGGAATACGAACGCAGCTCGACCACCGTGCTGAACGCGCTGTTGGTGCCGGTGGTGAAAGCCTATCTCGACCGGCTGGAGACCCGGCTGGGGGAGGGGGGGTTCCACCCGCTCGTCTTCCTGGTGCAGTCCAATGGCGGTGTGTGCAGCCTGCGTACCGCAGCGGAACAGCCGGCGCGGCTGCTGCTCTCCGGCCCTTCCGGCGGGGCGCTGGCGGCAGGGCGGCTGGCGGCGCTGCTGGCGCGGCCGAATCTGGTCGCGGTGGATATGGGCGGCACCAGCTTCGACGTTTCCGTGGTGCAGGATGGCCGCGTCAGCATCGTGACGCAGGGCGAGATCGACCGCCTGCCGGTGCGCCTGCCCATGGTGGAGATGCGCACCATCGGCGCTGGCGGCGGCTCCATCGCCGGCGTTGAGGGTGGCGGCCGGCTGGTGGTCGGCCCGCGCAGCGCCGGTGCGCGTCCCGGCCCGGTCGCCTATGGGCGCGGCGGCACGGAGCCGACGGTCACGGATGCGAATCTGGCGCTCGGTCGACTTGACCCGGACTACTTCCTCGGCGGCGCGATGGCGCTGGATGTGGAGGCGGCGCGCAAGGCCATCGCGGAAAGGGTCGGCGGCCCGCTTGGGCTTTCCATGGAGGAGGCGGCGCAAGGCATCCTGACCGTCACCAATGCCAATCTCGGCGCTGCGGTGCGCCTCTCGCTGTTCGAGAAGGGCCTCGATCCGCGGGATTTCGCGCTGCTTTCCTTCGGCGGCGCTGGCGGCCTGCACGCGACCGAGGTTGCCGCGGAGATGGGCATCGGGGAGGTGATCTTCCCGCGCGACCCCGGCACGCTGTCTGCCTATGGCATTCTCTACAGCGATCTGGTGCAGGATATCGCCCGCTCGCGGCTGCTGCGGGCAGTGCCGGAGAATCTGCCCGCCATCGCCTCCCTGATCGGGGAATTGCGGCAGGAGGCAGATGCACGGCTTGCGCGGGATGGCGTCGCGCCTGCGGACCGCGTGCTCGAGGTCGCAGCGGACATGCGCTACCACGGCCAGGCTTTCGAGCTGCTTGTACCCTGGGGCGAGGTGATCGAACCGGATGCTGCCGCCCTGGAAGCCCTGCGGCGGCGCTTCCACGCGATGCACCAGCAGCGCTTCAGCTATTCCGATACGCAGGAGGCCGTGGAGATCGTGACCCTGCGCGTCACCGCCATCGGCCGCCTGCCCAAGCCTGCCTCGGCAGAGGCCGTGCCGGTTGCGCGCCCGGCCCGCAAGGGCACGCGTCGCGTCTTCGAGGGCGGCACCTGGCGCGACATCCCCATCTGGGACCGTGAGGCGCTGCGGCCGGAGGACCGGATCGAAGGCCCCGCTATCGTCGAGGAGCCCTTCGCCACTCATGTCATTACCGCCGGCTGGTCAGCCGCGCTCGGCCCCGCCGGCGCCCTGATCGCCCGCCGGAGCTGAGGACCCCTGCATGCTCGGCCCCATCGAGATCGAAGTCATCCGCAACGCCCTGACCGCCGCCGCCGCGGAGATGGACGTGACCGTCTGGCGCACCAGCCGCAGCACCATCGTGCGAGAGCTGCTGGACTATTCCACCGCCGTGTTCGACGCGGAGGGCAACAACCTGGCGCAGTCCGCCCGCATTCCCGGCCATCTCAACAGCATGTCGCACCTCCTGCGCGAATTGCTGGACAAGCATGTGGACCCAGCCGCCTGGGGGCCGGATGACGTAGTTATCACCAACGATCCCTATTGCGGCGGCCAGCACCTGCCGGACATCACCGCCTTCAAGCCGGTCTTTCATGAGGGACGGCGTATCGCCTTCGTCGGCACGCTCTGCCACCACATCGATGTCGGCGGCCTGGCCGCTGGCAGCTATGCCGCCAAGGCGATCGAGATCTTCCAGGAAGGGCTGCGCATTCCGCCGGTCAAGCTAATCGAGAACGGCAAGCGCAACGAGGGCGTCTGGGCGATGATCCGCCAGAACGTCCGCAAGCCGGACCTGCTGCTCGGCGATCTCTCCAGCCAGATCGCCAGCCTGGAGGTCGGCGCCGCCGCGCTTCGCCGCCTCGCCAGCCGCTATGGCGCCGATGGCATGATCGAGGCCGGGCGCCGGATCCTGGACATGAGCGAGGCCGCCATGCGCGCCGCCATCCGTCGCATGCCGGATGGGGTGTATGAGTTCACCGATTTCCTCGATGACGATGGTATCGAACTCGGCAAGCCGATCCGCCTGCATGTAAAGCTGACCGTGGCGGGGGATGAGATCACGGTCGATCTTTCCGGCTGCTCGCCGCAGGTGCAGGGGCCAACCAATGCCACCCTGGCCAGCAGCAACTCGGCTGTCATGTTCGCGGTGATGTGCGCCTGCGACGAACCCTTCGCCGCCAATGCCGGCTGCTACCGCCCGGTGCGTACCATCGCGCCGGAAGGGCTGGTGGTGAACGCACAATTCCCGGCCCCGGTCGTGCATCGCGTCGCCGTCACGCACCGGCTGCTGAATACGATGTTTGGCGCGCTGCATCAGGTGGTGCCGGACCGCATCCCGGCCGCCTATTACGGCAATTCCTATGTCTGCACCTTCCAGACCGTCGCCGCCGATGCGCGGCGGGAGGTGCTGGTGGAAATCGAGATCGGCGGCTCCGGCGGGCATCCGGCGAAGGATGGGGTCAGTGCCTTCGCTAGCGGCATGCACAACAACAGCAATATCCCCGTGGAGATGATCGAGGCGCAGATGCCGCTGACCATCACCCGCTACGGGCTGCTGCCGGATTCCGGCGGGCCGGGGATGCATCGCGGCGGCCTCGGACTGTTCCGCGAATGGCGCATGGACAGCGAGCGCTGCTTCTTCACGGCCAATATGGACCGCTTCGTGCATCCGCCCTATGGGCTCGCCGGCGGCCTGCCGGCATCCCTCGGCCGCCTAATCCTGACCCGCGACGGGCAGGAGACGCCATTGCAACCCAAATCAGACAACGTCCCGCTGGTGAAAGGCGACAAGGTCCGGCTGGAGACCTCCGGCGGCGGTGGCTTCGGCGATCCGCGCAGGCGCGATCGCGGTGCCCTGGCCCGCGACCTGGCGCTGGGCTATGTCACGCCCGCACAGGCCCGCACCGCCTATGGAGTGGAGGCATGAGTTTCGACCCGCGCGCCCATCGCCTGGTCGAGCAGCAACGCTGGTTCGAGGACTTCACCCTCGGCGAGCGCTTCCCGCTGCCCAGCCGCACCATGACCAGCGGCATCTTCGCCGCCTTCCAGGCTGCCTCTGGCGACAACCACCCGATCCACTACGATGCTGAGTACTGCCGCGCCCATGGCCTGCCGGGGATGCTCGCGCACGGATTCCAGGTTGTGATCCAGACATGCGCCGGAGCGGGCCTGTTCCCGCATCTGGTCGAGGAGTCGCTGAAGGGCTTCATCGAGCAGTCCAGCCGCTTCCTGCATCCGGTGGTGCTGGGCGACACGCTCTATCCCATGCTGGAAGTGGATGAGCTCACGCCGCAGCGCACCACGGGCATCCTCGGCCTACGCAGCACGGTGCACAACCAGCATGGGGTGCTGGTGCTGGAAGGGCGGCACCGCTACCTGCTGCGCAAGCGCAACCCCGGCTAGCGCAGCAGCTTCCGCATATACCGGCGGGAGGCACGGAACAGCGGCCGTATGCGGAGTGTCCATTCCGTGTTGCGCGCGGCCTCCCATTCCGGCGTCCGGTTCGCGTCCGGACGTTCGAAGCGATAGGCGGCGAGCAGATTCGGCGCCCCTCCGTCCAGCCGCTGGTAGCGCGCGCCGCCCAGGCAACCAGGGCAGGCGGTAAGCATCGGGAGATGCTCCTGCTCATACCACTCGAATACCGCTGGCAGGTCCGCCTCCGCGACGTCCAGCTCTACCGTGTAGAGGAAGGGGGAGGGCGTTCTCACGTCACCGAGCGAGGCGAGGAAGCGGTAGGGAATGCCCCCCTCCGGGACGGGATCGGGGGGTGGCTCCAGCCAGGTCCAGATATCGTCCGGGGCCTCGATATTGGCATAGAGCGGCCCGGTGCCTCGTCCGGGAAGGATCAGCAGATCGGCCATCGGGGTCCTCCTTGCAGGCGTGCAGGGTTGACCGGAGACCGCGCTTGCACAAGCCTGCCGGCACGGTATGAGGGAACAGCCATGAACGGCGCGGAATGGTTGGCGCGAAGCCTGCATGCTTCCGGTCAGACACATCTTTTCTTCGTGGATGCGGTGCTGCGTCGGACCCTGCTGGAGCTGGAGCGCGTGGGCGTGCAGCCTGTGCTGGCGCATACCGAGAAGGCCGCCGCCTATATGGCGGATGCCTATGGCCGCATCTCCGGCCGGCCCGGGGTTGTTGCGGCGCAATCGGTGGGCGCGGCGAATCTGGCCGCCGGGCTGCAGGATGCCTTTCTCGGCCGCAGCCCGGTAATGGCGCTGACCGGTCATAAGCCGACCGGGCACCAGCATCGCAACGCCTATCAGGAAGTGGCACATGCGCCGCTCTATGCGCCGGTGACGAAATTCGCAGCGCAGGTCGAAGGTGCGGCGGATCTGCCGCGGCAATTCCGCCAGGCCTGGGCCGCCGCGGTCGCCTGGCCGCCGCGGCCGGTGCATCTCGACCTGAATGGGTTAATGGGCGAATTCGTGGAGACCGGCAGCACGGATGCGGCGTTGGCGGCACTGGGCAATTGGCGCGCGCCCCTGTACCGGCCGGTGGCGGATCCGGCCTCGGTCCGGGCGGCGGCGGATGCGCTGCTCTCTGCCGGCAAGGTGGCCATCGTCGCTGGCGATGGTGCCGCATTGTCCAGCTGCGGGGCGGAATTGCTGGCGTTGGCGGAGGCATTGCAAGCGCCCATTGCCACCTCGCTGGGTGCGCACGGCCTGGTGCCCACCCGGCATCCGCTGCATATCGGCGTGGTCGGCAGCTACTCCGCGCCGCCGGCGAACCGGATCGTCCATGCGGCGGAGCTGGTGCTGTTCGTCGGTTGCGATACCGGCGACCAGGTGACGCATGCCTGGCGCGTGCCGCGCCCGGGCACGCGCGTGGTGCAGGTGGATGCCGATCCGCTGGAATTCCACCGCAGCTATGCGGCGGAGGTCGCCCTGCTTGGCGACCCGAAGGCAACACTGGCGGCGCTGGTGGCCGAGATCGGAAAGCCGGTGCGGGATCCGGCATATCTCGACTGGGCCGCCCAGATGGTGCGAGAATGGCGAGCGGCCATCGCGCCGCGGCTGCGCAGCGACGCCGTTGCCATAGATCCGGCACGACTCTGCGCCGAGATCACCGCGGCGCTGCCTGAGGATGGCATTCTCGTCGCCGATACCGGATATTCCGGCATCTGGACGGGTACGCTGGTCGAATTGAATGGCGCTGGCCAGACCTATTTGCGGGCGGCGGGATCGCTGGGCTGGGCCTTCCCGGCCTCGCTTGGCGCGAAATGCGCGGCGCCGGAGCGCAAGGTGGTCTGCTGGTCGGGGGACGGAGCGCTCTACTACCACCTGCCGGAACTGGAGACGGCGCGGCGGCGCGGCATTGCGGTAGCGCTGGTAGTGAACAACAATTCCGGCTTCGGACAGGGCTGGCCGAACTACTTGAAACAGGCCGGGAACCGCCCGCAGGCGGCGGAGCAGGTGCTGCGCTTCGGACCCACCGATTTCGCCGCCGTCGCCCGCAGCTTTGGCCTGCAAGCCATCCGTGTGGAGCGGCCGCAGGAGATTGCCGGCGCGCTGCGCGAGGCCATTGCCGCGAACGAGACCGTGGTTGTTGATGTCGTCACCGATATCGACTGCCGCGCCCCTGAACCCTGGACCCCTTCGGAGGAAGGCTGAACATGACGCGCGTAGCGGTTATCGGTGCCGGGACCATGGGCCATGCGATCGCATTGGTCTTTGCCCTTGGCGGCCATCAGGTGCGCCTGACCGACAACAACCCGGCGACGCTGGAGAGGGCGCAGGGGCTGATGGAGACGGCGCTGGCGACGCTGGTCAAATTCGGCGAGGCGCCGGCGGATCGGAATGCGGCCTGGTTGCGCGGGGCGGCGACGCGCCACGCCTCCCTGGCGGAGACCGTGGCCGATGCTGAACTTATCATCGAGGCGATCATCGAGCGGCCGGATGCCAAGCGGGCGCTCTACGCGGAACTGGACAAGGTGGCGCCGGCCGAGGCGATCTGGGCCAGCAATACCAGTTATCTTGACGTGTTTCCGCTGATCCCGGAGGGCCGTCAGCGGCGGGCCATGATCGCGCACTGGTACACGCCACCCTATCTGGTGGATCTCTGTGACCTGGTGCCGGGGCCGAAATGCGATCCGGCGGTGGTGGAGCGGGTGCGCGGCATGGTCGCGGCCATGGGGCAGGTGCCCATCGTGATGCGGAAATTCGTGCCGGGCTATGTTGCCAACCGCGTGCAGGCCGCCATCCAGGCCGAGGTGCAGAAGCTGCTCGACGACGGTGTCGGCACCGCGCAGGAGATCGACGCCGCCATTATCCATGGCATTGCGCTGCGGCTGCCGATCCTTGGCGTTTTCGCCAAGGCGGATTTCACCGGCCTGCAACTGATGTACGATGCGGCGCGCAACCGCTCTGGCGGCGCGGGCGAGGGTGGGCCGGGGAAGGTGCTGACCGAACTCGTCGAGTCGGGGAAAACCGGCGTGCTGAGCGGCGCCGGCTTCTACGACTGGTCCGGCCGCACGCCGGCCGAGTGGTTCGAGGATCGCGACCGGCGCCTGGTGGAGTTGAAGCGGGCGCTCCGGAAGATTGGCAGCCTGGCGGGCTTCCAGGAGAAGGGAGAGCAGGCGTGATCCGCTACGACCTGAAAGGCAAGGCGGCGCTGGTAACGGGCGGCGCCTCCGGCATCGGCCTCGCTACCGTTACCATGCTGGCGGAGAATGGCTGCAAGGTGGCGATCAATCACCTAGCCGATGACCCGCGCGGGCCGGAGCAGGTGGAGGCGCTGCGCGGGCGCGGGCTGGACGTCATCGGCGCGCCCGGCAATGTCGGCGATGCTGCGGATTGCGAGCGCATGGTAAACAAGGCCATCGCTGACCTCGGCCGGCTGGACTTCCTGGCGAACAACGCCGGCACACCGGGCACGCGCACCAGCATCTCGCCGAAGGAGCTGGACCGGATCACCGAGGAACTGTGGCAGACTGTCTTGCAGGTGAACCTGCTCGGCGTCTTCCGCTGCACCAAGGCGGCAGCCCCGGCCCTGCGTGCGGCGAAGGGCGCGGTGGTGAACACGGCTTCCATCGCTGGGCTGAATTCGCCAGGCAGTTCCATGGCCTATGGTGCGACCAAGGCGGGCGTGATCAGCCTGACCAAGAACCTGGCGCGCAGCCTGGCACCGGAGGTGCGGGTCAATGCCGTGGCGCCGGGCGCGGTGGACAGCCCCTGGATGATCGAATGGACCAATGAGCAGCGCAGCAGCAGCATCGAGAAAGCGCTGCTCAAGCGCCGCTGCACGCCGGAGGATCTGGCCGAGGTCATGGTCTTCCTGCTGGCCGGTGCCGGCATGGTCACCGGCCAGACCATCGTGGTGGATGGCGGGCTGACGCTGGGCTGAGGCGGCGCGGCGTCAGTCCAGCGCCGCCACGCACTCGATCTCCAGCAGGAATTCCGGCACCGGCAGGGCCGCCACCACGCAGGTGGTGCGCGCCGGCAAGTGTCCGGCCGGGAAGGCGGCGGCATAGAGCCGGTTCATTTCCCGGATGTCCTCGGCGCGCGTCAGCAGGACATTGGTCTTGACGACGCGCGTCAGGTCGGCGCCGGCCGTGACCAGGACCTCCTTCAGATTCGTCATCACCTGGGCGAATTGTGCAGCGAAATCGCCGGTGGCGATCCGCCCCTGCCGGTCATAGGGCGCCACGCCTGAGACATGGAGCGTGCTGCCGTGCCGTACCGCGAGCGAGAGTGGCGGGAAGGGCCTGCCGTCCGCTGGCGGGGCGAAGCGTTGGATATCGGCCATGATGGCTGCCCTTCGGTTACGCCGCGCTGCGGACCAGACGGCCCGGCAATGCGCCGGTGGCCTCCCCGTCCCGATAGGTGACGGTGCCTGAGACGATGGTCGCCTCGTAGCCGCGCGCCTTCTGCAGCAGGCGCCGTCCGCCTGCCGGCAGGTCCCAGGCCATGACCGGCCGCTCCAGGCGAAGCGCGTCGAAGTTGATGATGTTGACATCCGCCTTCATGCCGGGTGCCAGCACGCCGCGATCCCGCAGGCCAGCGGCGCGGGCCGTGTCAGAGGTCTGGCGGCGCACGAGCTCGGGCAGAGGCACCGTGTCGGAGCCGCGGTCGCGGCCCCAATAGGTCAGCAGAAAGGTCGGGAAGCTGCCATCGGAGATGAAGCCGACATGCGCCCCGCCATCCGACAGGCCGACGATGGTGTTGGGGTGGCGCAGCAATTCGGCGCTCGGCCCCAGGGTGTAGTCGGCGTAATTGGTCAAGGGCGCAAAGATGAAGCTGCGGCCGTCATCGGCCAGGAGCATGTCATAGGCGACCTCCTCCGGCTTGCGGCCCTGCCGCGCCGCGATGGCGGCGATGGAGTTCTCCTTGGGCGGCGTGTAGTCGGGCGGGTCGCCGAAGGGGAACATCCGCTCGAAGGACAGGCGGGTGATGAGCGGGAAGCTGCTGCCGGTAACCCGGTCCTCGGAGAGGATGCGCGCCCGCATGTCCGGGTTGCGCATCGCTGCCACGCGCTCCGCCAGCGGCAGATGCGCGATGGATTTGTAGCTGGGCGTGCCGCTGAACGGGTTCTGGCTGCCTAGCAGGCCGAGGAGGATGCCGATCGGCCGCGGCGGGAAGACGGGGCGGATCGGCAGCCCCTCGGCCGCGGCTTGGTTGGACAGCGCGAGGAGTTCCTTCCACGCTTCGGTACGGTCATGCCGGGCGGTGAGGGAGAAGAGGATCGGCCGGCCGCTCTTGTCCGCGATGCGGCGCACCATCGCGAATTCGGTCGCCGGATCCGGGGTGTTCCAGTCGGAGACCAGTTCCAGCAGCCCGGCGCCGGCTTCACGCAGGCCGAGGGCGATACCGGTCAGCTCATCTTCCTGCGCGCGCAGGGTCGGCGTCGGGTCGCCCTTCAGGGTCTTGTGGCTGATGGTGCGGGAAGTGGAAAAGCCGAAGGCGCCGGCGCGCACCGCATCGGCAACGATCCGGCGCATGGCGGCGATCTCCTCCTGGTTCGCCGGCTCCAGCTCCAGCGCACGCCTGCCCATCACATAGACTCGCACGGCGGCGTGCGGCACCAGGGCGCAGATGTCGATGTCGCGCGGCTTGCGGTCCAGGATGTCGAGATATTCGGGGAAGCTTTCCCAGCGGAATTCCAGGCCCTGGTGCAGGACGGGGCCGGGGATGTCCTCCACCCCCTCCATCAATTCGATCAGCGTATCGCGATCCTCCTGCCGCACCGGCGCGAAGCCGACGCCACAATTGCCCATCACCGCCGTCGTCACGCCATGCCAGGCGGAGGGGGCGAGATGCGAGTCCCATACGGCCTGGCCGTCGTAATGGGTGTGGATATCGACGAAGCCCGGGGTGACGAGGCGGCCGCGCGCGTCGATCTCCTCCCGGCCGCGGCCCGGGACTTCGCCCACGGCGGCGATGCGGGTGCCGGTGATGGCGATGTCGGCCTCGAAGGGGTCGCGGCCGGTGCCGTCAATGACCGTGCCGCCGCGGATGACCAGATCGGCTTCGATGCCCATGGCCCGTTTCCTTCCGGTTCGATTTGCCCGGCAGCCTAAGGGGTTCCGGCGGGGCGGCCAAGCCTGGCCGGCTGCTGTTCGCGCCGGCGCAGGCCGGCTAGCTTCCCGCCCCTACGCCATCAGGGAGATGCCCGATGCAACTCGCCGCCCTCGACAGGGAATTCACCACGATCCTCGTCACCGAACCAGCGACATCGCTGCTGCTGGTGACGCTGAACCGCCCGGAGCGCGCCAACGCCTTCACCACGCGCATGGCGGAGGAATTGCTTGCCGTCTTCAATGCGCTGGAGGCGGAGCCGGACGCCTATCGCTGCGTCGTCCTGACCGGTGCCGGTGACCGGGCCTTCTGCGCTGGCGCCGACCTGAAGGAGCGGGACGGCATGACGGATGCCGACTTCTCCCGCCAGCACTACCTGTTCGAGCGCTGCTTCCGCTCGCTGCTCGCCTGCCCGCCGCCGCTGATCGCCGCCATCAACGGTGCCGCCTTCGCCGGTGGGCTGGAAATGGCCCTGTGCTGCGACTTCGCCTATGCGTCGAAGACGGCCCGCTTCGCGCTGACCGAGGTGACGCGCGGCATCATGCCGGGCGGCGGCGGTACTCAGAACCTGCCGCGCACCATTGGCGAGCGCCGCGCCAAGGAAGTGATCTTCACCGGCCGGCCGTTCAGCGCGGAGGATGCGCTGGCCTGGGGCGTGGTCAACCGGCTCTGCGAGCCGGGCGAGGTGCTGGCGGAGGTGCTGAAGACCGCGCAGACCATCTGCGACAATGCGCCGCTCTCGGTGCGGCAGGCGAAGAAGGCGATCTCGACCGGGCTGCAGATGGACCGCGCCAGCGGCATGCTGTTCGAGATCGAAGCCTATTACCAGTTGATCCCCACGGAGGACCGGGTCGAGGGGATCAACGCCTATGTCGAGAAGCGCAAGCCGGTCTTCAAAGGCCGCTAGACCGGGCGTCAGTAGACGGTGTGCGGCACCGCCGCGGCCTCGAAGACCAGGGGCTTGCGGGCGGTGTCGAAACCGAGCGCCGCCCGCAACTGCCGTAGCATGGACTGGGCGGCCTCGCCCAGTTCCTCCTCCGGCCCGGCCACGCCCTCGACCGCGTCCAGCGCGCGCCGCCGGTCGGCGGGGTCGGGCAGCAGCTTCGGCAGGGTCGCCAGCGCCTCAGCCGGGGACATGGTGGCGATCACCGTCTGCTCGCGGATCAGGGCCTGACGGGCGCTGGCGGTCATCTCGGCGAAGGGCGGCTGCTCCCGCAGCAGTGCGTTGGAGCGGGCGAGGCGGGAACGCCGCACGCCGCCGCGCGCCTGGGCGAGCAGGATCATCATCCGCACCACGGCTTCCGCATAGCCGCCCTGGCCGATGCGCGACAGCGCCTTGCGCACTTCCGGCGCCTCGGCAAGGGCGGTTCGCGGCTCCTCGGGTACCTCGCCGCCAGAGACGCCGAAGGCGGCCAGCCAGCCATAGACGGCGTGGAAGACGCTCTCCGTCCAGGCATCGCGCATGTCGCGCCAGGCGTCGATGCTGCGCTCGACCTGGTCGGCCCAGAGGCGCTCCCAGGCGAGGAAGGGGTTGTCCGGCCGCGCGGGGGCACGATGGCGGCGGGCCAGGTCGGCCAGCGGTGCCACCGGCGCCATCAGCGGGTTCTCGTCGCTGAAGACGTGCCGGCGGAGCCGCATCGGGTGCAGCTTGCGCTGCAGCGCCGCGCCCTGTTCCGTCGCCAGTCGCCGTACCACCGGCGCCACGAATATGTCGTAGATGGACTGGTTCAGCGCGGAGATGCGGGCCACCGCCGGGAATGCCTCGTTCTTTGCCTCGCCGGAGCGGGCACGGATGTCGGCGATGCTCCGCTCCTTCAGCTCCACCTGGCGCACGCCATCCTGGGTGGTGATGAGCATTTCGTAGAGGCCGGGCGCCACGGCTTCGATCAGCTCGATCGTCTCGGCGATCTCCGTGTGCTCCTTCAGCGCCACGGCGCCGGAGACGAAGATGCCGAGATGGCCGATCTCGTCATGCACCAGATAGACGATGGTCTGGCCGAGCGCCTTGATCTCCTGCTCATCGCGATACACGTCCGCAATCCAGCGCAGCGCCTGGCCCGGCGGCGTGATGTTGTCGCCGGCGGAGGCGAAGACGATCACCGGGCTGCGCACCGCGCGCATGTTGAAGGTGGCGCCGCCGCCGGCGCTGATCTCGCCGCGGGCGAAGCGGTCGCCGATGAACAGGTTTTCGACGATCCAGCGGATCTCCTCCCGGTTCATCAGGAAGTAGCCGCCCCACCAGCGCTCGAATTCCAGGAAGCGCGGGGCTTCGGTGTCCACCTTTTCGTAAAGGTTGTAATACTTGCGGAACCAGGTGTTGCCGGGGGACAGGCTTTCGAAATTCAGCACCAGGTTGGCGCCGTCGAAGCGGCCGTTGCCGAGATCGGCCAGCAGCGCCGCGGGCCAGGAGCCGCCGGCCAGGCCGCCGAGATAGCGCATCGGGTTCTTGCCGCGCTCGCCGGCCCAGTAGGAGAGGGGGGCGCCGTTCAGCACCAGCGCGCCGGTCAGTTCCGGCTGGGAGGCGCCGAGCATCATCACCGCCCAGCCGCCCTGGCAGTTGCCGATGACGACGGGCTTCGGCGCATCCGGGTGCAATTCGTGCACGCGGCGGAGGAAAACGCCCTCGGCCTGGGTGATGTCGAGGATGGTCTGCCCCGGCTCCGGGTCCCGGAAGAAGATGACGAAATAGACGGGGTGGCCGCGGCGCAGGGCGATGCCGACCTGGCTGTCGCTCTTGAAGCCGCCGATGCCGGCGCCGTGGCCGGCGCGCGGGTCGATGATGACGAAGGGGCGCAGCTTCGGGTCGGTGGGCGGCGCCCCCTCCGGCACCTTGATGCGGACCAGGGCGTAGTTGCAGGGGCGGGGCAATTCGCGCCCATCCACCACCATTTCCCAATCGAAGATCAGGACCGGCGGGCAACCTTGCTCCTCATGCTCGACGAAGCTGTTCCCGGCCCGGCGCATGGTGTCCCAGAACAGGATCGCCCGCTGCCCGGCATCCAGGGCGTATTCGGCCGCGTCCTCCAGGATAGTGGCGGGGATCATGGCTGCGGGCGACGCCATGGAGGGTGGCAGGGCGCCCAGGACCCGGCTCATGGCCTCGGTGCCGCGGGTGGACAGGTCACGGCCAGGGGGACGGGTCACCAGGGTCATAGGCAGTGAAATCTCCGGGAATGCGATATATTGCACTGCACCATGATCTTGGTCCAGCGCCTTGGGAAGTCGAGCCGCTGGAACGGCTCGGGCAGGGCCTGGTTCGCCGGCGGATCAGTTCACGTTTGCCCAGCCGCCTGGAGGGCCAGCCACCTGTGGCCGAAGCTGTCCGCTATCAGCCGCACCACCGCATCGGTCTGCCAGCCGGGGCGGAGGGGAGGATAAGGGCGACGCTCCGCGGGGAGAAATCCGCCTGTGTGCGGCCTGGGCAAGTAGCGGCATGGGCACCTGCCAGGCCAGTGCCGTGCAGGAAGCGGCGATGCAGCGCCACGGTCTAGCTTGCCGGCTGCGCCTGGCGTGGCAGCCGGAATTCGTATTCCAGCTTCAGGCGGTCCGTCTCGCCGCGCTTCCGGGCTGCGGCGAAATCCGTGACCAGCGATGCCTTCACCCCGAACACCGCATCTTCGTGCAGGTAGGGGTCGCCCTCGGGGAAGACATGGGTGATGAGGTCGCGATAGCCGTCCGCCTTGATCCAGAAATGCACATGCGCCGGCCGCATGGGGCCGCGGCCCATGGCGCCGAGCATCCGCCCCACTGGCCCGTCATGCGGCACCGGATAGCTGGAGGGCGCAATGGTGGAGAAGCGCACCATCCCGTCCGCGCCGCTGCGCAGGCGGGCACGCATGGTGTGCTGCTCGCCATTGCCGATCTGGCTGTCGTAGTACCCATCCGGCGAGGCGTGCCAGACATCAACCTGCGCACCCTCGATCGGCCGGCCTTCGGCATCGGCGATGCGCACTTCCACATCCAGGGGCTCGCCCTGAATGCCGGGGGCGATATTGGCGCCATCCGGCAGCACCGGCGGATTCTCCCGGTGGAAGGGGCCGAGAACGGTGGTCTCGGTGACGTTCTCCTTCGTCGCATGGGCGATGGCGTCCACCAGCATAGTCACGCCCAGCACGTCGGAGAGCAGGATCACCTCCTGCCGCTTGTCGTCGCACCATTTACCTAGCTCGGCGAGGAAAGCGACGCCCTGGCCCCATTCCTCGGGCGTCAGCTTCACCTCCCGCACGAAGTCGTGCACGTGCCGGATCAGCGCGGTCATGATCTCCGCGATGCGCGGGTCGCAATCCGGGCGGATGCGGTCCAGGACCGCCTGGGTGAGGTTCGCCTCGGTATAGGTGGTGTGAGCCTGGTCCATTACGCCTCCTCCTTGATGCCGGGCATGGTCAGCACCACCCGGCCGCGTGTTCCGGCGCCTACCATGGCAAAGGCTTCGTGCCCACGCTCAAGCGGTAAGCAATAAGCGGTAAGCGGTGGGCGATGGCGGGGGCGCGTAGGCGCCGCTCTCGAAGCCGGAGCGGAGGCGCTCCATTGGCAGCGCGCAGTCGGTGGCGCTGCGCTCAAGGTTGTCAGCCCCAATTAGGCGCAGCTACGGGCGGGAGAAGGGGATGGGTTCGATTCCCACCTTCTCGCGGCCCAAACGGCGCCGGCTACCGGATCAGGACGTAGTGGATCGTCAGGTCCACGGTGACGCCGGAGGGATCGGCGCCCGGCGGGAAGGGCGGCAGCCTGGCGCCACGAAAGAGCGACAGGGTTCCCGCATCCAGCCAGACGGAGCCGGAACGCCGGAGCAGCCGCATGGTGCGGACGCGGCCATCCGGCTCCACGATCAGCTCGACGCGCGTGGTGCCTTCCTGGCCGAGGAGGACGGCCGCTTCCGGATAGCGCTTGTGCTCTTCCAGCCAGCGACGGAAGGCGTTGCGCCAGTCCGGTCCCACTTGCGCCCCGCGCACCTCCGCCTCGGGTTCCGGCGAGGCCCGGCCGACGGAGGGCAACCCGCCCAGGCTGAGATTGAGCGGCCGCGCCGCATTGGGCCGGGGCGGTGGCGCCTGGCTCGGCAAGGCGAGCCCCTCCGGCAGGTAGAGGCCCGGCAGGCGCTGCGACGGGGCCGGCCGCGGCTGCACCGGGCGGGGTGGGGCGGTCAGCGCCGCCTGGGTCTGCGGACTTTCCTGCGACTGCTGCTGTGGTGGGGGCGGAGCCGGAGGCGGCGGCAGGGGCAGCGGGGCGGCCTCGGGTGCGGGTGGAGCCGCGGGCGGCGGCTCGGCCGGGACAGGAGGCGGCGGGGCTGCCGGCATGGGTTCGGGGGCGGGCGGCGCCGGTTCCGCGGGCGCTGGCTCGGCCTGGGTGTCGGGCTCGGCCGGGCGGTCCGGGGCTCCGGACTCGTAATACACGGCATAGGCGGGTGGCGGCAGCGGTTCCGGCGGGCGCGGCCGGTGCAGCGCCGCCAGGATGGCCAGCGCGATGAATCCCAGATGCAAAAGGACGGAGGCGGCCAAGCCTGGGCGCAGTCCCGTGCGCCGGGGCCTCACCATGCCAACCCTCCGCCGGGCCGGGCGGGCCTGGGGCAGCCGCACCGGCCGGGATCAGCCCTTGCCCGGCTTGCCGCCGCCTGGGGTGAAGGCGCGGAACATGGCCGTCATGGCTTGCTGCATCTGCTCCGGCGTCTGTGACACCAGCGGCATCCAGGCCTTCAGCAGCGCCTCCGGCGAGGTGGTGCTCACGGCATCCAGCATCTGCTGCTGCAGCTTGGCCAGGACCGCATCCTGCATCGGCCGCAGATCGGGCAGGCCGAAGAAGCGGCGCGCCTCCTCGGGGGTGCAGTCGATCTCGATATTGACCTTCATGGCTTGGCGATCTCCCTGGCCATGCGCGGCCGGACCCGGTGATGGGGATATGGCGCCGAATGCGGGCCGCGGCCAGGGCAGGCAGCCTGCCACCCGGCACCCTGCCTCGGAGGCGATGCAGAAGCACCGCCGCCTGCTGCGCGAGCGGATCCACGCCGAACCGGGCATCCGCAGGTGCAGAGGATGGCGTCGCCCGCCTGCTTGCAGGGGAAGAACGCGCCGATCCATGGCCCGCCGGCGACGGCGGCGTCATCCGTTCCCTCCGGCCCGGCTCCATGCCGGCCGAGGTGGCGCGGGGGTCAATCTGCCTGTTCACGACTCGCGCTGCGCCGGAATCCCGGCGGCGCAGCGTCGCCGCGAATCAGCGCGGCGACAGGCAGGCCGCGGCGGCAGACCCGCGGCCCGCCCGCTGCGTGGCGTCAGCTCCGGTCGCTGCTCTTGCTGCCATGGCTGTGCTGGCCGCCCTTGCGGCCGGCCTCGGCGGCCTTCTGGCGGTCGTTGGCGAAATTCCCCGGATTGGTCTCCTTGCCCTGGTGCTGGCCGCCCATGCGGCCGGCCTCGGCGGCCTTCTGGCGGTCATTGGCGAAATTACCGGGATTCATCTTGCCGGTATCGCCGGAGGAGTGCTGCTTCGCCATTGTCGCTACCGTCCTTGCGGTCATCGCGGAGCCTCCGTCATGAAGGCCCGGAAGCAGGAACGCACAAGGCCGCTCCTGTTTTCCGGACCATGTGAAAATGGCTCCGGCGGCTGCGCATCGGTTGCAGGGCCGGCGCTGCGGCTCCTTCGATCTTGTGTGCCGACCCGTTGCGGGCCCGGGCAGTCCTATCCGGCCGGGCGGCTGCCGGTGTGGCCGAGAGCGGCCCGCAAGCCGCGGGCGAGTGCTTCCGGCTCGCCCACTGCCCAGAAATGCAGGAAGAAGAGGCGGGGCTGTTCATCAAGCATATGGGTATGGAGGGCGGTGACCTCGATGCCGTTCTCCAGCAGGGCCTGCTGCACCGGCACGACCTCCTCCACGGTCAGGACGAAATCGCCCGTCACTGCCACCCTGCCGCTACCCGCCGGCTGGAAATTGACGGCGGTCGCGACGCCAAGAGCGGGCGGCAACTCGCTCCCTGCCTCCCGGATCGTACCGGCACGCGGCACCGAAACCGAGTAGACGCCGCCGACGGCGCGGCCCTCGCGCCCGAGGGCTCGGGCGATCGCCCCGGTGTCGAGATCCGCGGCGCCGCTCCCGCCGCCGGCTGCTAGCTCGCCCCGCAGCGGCGTGCCGCTTTCCTGCAGGGCGGTACGCAAGGCCGTAGCGAGATGCGTCGCATCGCCCCGGCCATGGACATTTAGGTAGACCGTCGCCGGCTCTGCGCGCAGCAGGTGGCTGTGCAGGGCCGTCACCTCGATCCCGCCGGCGGCGAGGCGGCGCATCACCGGCGCGACTTCGCGTTCCTGCAGGACCAGATCGCCCATGACCATCAGCATGTTTCCATGCGCCTGGAAGGCCAGCCAGGAGTCGAGGGCGAAGGCCGGACGAAGCTCCACCCCGTCCACGGTCACCTTCAGGTCGGTGCGCGGCAGCGCGACCCGCCAGACGCCGCCGGGCTGCTCAGCGCCGGGGCGGCCAAGGATGGAGTCGATGGTGCGGTGCCACTCCGTATCCTGCTGCTGGGCGAAGGTGCCGCCGGTGCCGGCGGTTACCAGGATGGCCAGCCCGAGCAGAGCGGGCCGGAGGCTTGTTCCGGCGGCCATGGCGGATCTCCTTCATTTGGCATGTAAATGCGCAGGCTTGGTTCAGGGTCCGGTCCGGGGCGTGGCCGGGAGAGGCAGGAGGCCCTAGGCTGCCGCCCCGACAGGACAGGAAGGACACGGAAGCCATGGCGGACCCGACCCCCCGCGAGATCCTGGCCTTGCTCTGGCGCCTAGCCGGGCTGGCGCCGGAGCCGCTCGGGCGCGTTGCGCTGACCGGGGCGGAGCCGGCGCTGCCGTCCTCCTTCCGCATCGGCGCGGCGGCGCAGGCGACAGTCGCGGCGGCAACGGCGGCGGTGGCGGAAGTGCATCGGCGCCGCACCGGAGTGGCGCAACAGGCGCATGTGGACATGCGCCATGCCGCGCTGGAATTCCACAGCGAGCATTACCTGCGCCTGACCGGGCAGGAGCCGACCGACCCCTGGGATTCGATCGCCGGCACCTATCGCTGCGGCGACGGGCGCATCGTCCGGCTGCACACGAATTTCCCGCATCATCGCGCCGGGGTGCTGCGCCTGCTGGGCTGTGAGGGGACGCGGGAGGCGGTGGCGGCTGCGCTCCAGGGCTGGCGGGCCTTCGATTTCGAGGATGCGGCGGCCGAGGCCGGCTTGTGCGTCTCCGCCCTGCGCAGCTTCGCGGAATGGGATGCGCATCCGCAGGGCCAGGCGGTCGCCAGCCTGCCGCCGCTGCGCATCGAGCGGATCGGCGATGCGCCTCCCACGCCATTGCCACCGGGTGCCGCGCGGCCGCTGGAGGGGCTGCGCGTGCTGGACCTGACGCGCGTCATCGCCGGCCCGGTCTGCGGCCGGACGCTGGCGGCGCATGGTGCCGATGTGCTGCACATCAGCGCCGCGCATCTGCCCTCGCTGGACCGCTTGCTGGCGGATACCGGGCGCGGCAAGCGCAGCGCGCAGCTCGATCTGCGGACGGAGGAGGGGCGCGCCCGGTTGCGCGAATTGGCGGCGCAGGCCGATGTGTTCCTGCAGGGCTACCGGCCGGG